>VTLG01016833.1_pt1 | contig 16468 bp, 16 predicted proteins | sample 4694571 | NCBI WGS metagenome assembly VTLG01 (sample SAMN12604809, study PRJNA352737) | marine metagenome | biome: ENVO:00000447; feature: ENVO:00000209|ENVO:00000569|ENVO:01000036; material: ENVO:00002151; isolation source: viral sequences binned using virsorter ...
AAACCCACGCTCCTCGCACACGCATTATGGAGTTCGTTTGGTTCTAAGTCTCTGTCTTGGTCTCTGTTTCATTGAATAAGATAATGAAATCAACGATTGTCTATAGGTTTTATACCTATGACCCAGTAACTTGCATATAAAAGTGTAGATTTCAAAAGAACAAAGAGGGGGTATACCCGAAAATCCACCCGCAGTTTTTATAAATATATATATCCGGACTTCAAGACACAAACACACAGACAGACTTAATGATGAATGAAAAAGATAAATACACAGATAAATTAATAACCGCCATGGTTTTCACAAACGAAGATACTAATGGTTTAGTTATTCACATGAACGGATTTGAAAGCCAGGAACACGCAAATAAATTTTGCAAAAAACTTATGAAGAACAGCGGCATAGAATATAAATCAATAAGAGAAGTATTTGATTTTCCTACAATTCATTAACAAAAGGGGGATAAATGGATATAAATTTAATTATTCATGAAGCTAAACATTATTGGAGAGATCATAAAAAAGTTGTGATCGGTGTTGCGGCTTTAATAGTAATTTTACTAATTACATAAAATGAGAGTACAAATACCCTATACACCAAGACCGCTACAAGCGGAGTTACATAAAAATTTAGATCAGTATAGGTTTGCTGTACTTTCCTGTCATAGAAGGTTCGGGAAAAGCGTAGCCATAATTAATCATTTAATTAGAGCTGCACTTACCCATAAAATGAAAAACCCTAGGTTTGCCTATATAGCGCCAACTTATAAGCAAGCTAAAAGCATAGCCTGGGATTATATGAAAATGTTTGCTGGAGGCATACCAGGAGTTAAGTTTAATGAAACAGAGTTAAGATGCGATTTGCCGAATGGCAGCAGAATAACCTTGTTATCTTCTGAACAGCCAGATTCACTAAGGGGATTATTTCTTGACGGAGTTTGTATAGATGAGGTTGCTCAAATAGATCCTAGGTTATGGAACGAAATTATTAGACCAGCGTTATCTGATAGAAAGGGGTTTTGTTATTTTATAGGAACCCCAGCGGGTATGACAAATATATTTTATGATTTATACCAGCACGCTTTATCAGATGATAAGTGGTACGCTTACACGGCTAAAGCAAGCGAGACAAAAATTATCGACCAGGAAGAGCTAGATGCGGCAAAATCTCAAATGGGAGATGCAAAATATAAACAAGAATTTGAGTGCGATTGGATTGCAAATATCGAGGGAGCAATATATGGAGATATTATAAGATCACTTGAAGAAAAAAAACAATTAACAAGACTTGCATACGATCCAGCTTTATTGGTTCATACAGCTTGGGATTTAGGAGTTGATGATAGTACATCAATAATATTTTTCCAGCAGTTAGGGAACCAGATTTTGGTTATTGATTATTATGAAAATAACCGAGAAGGGTTGCCGCATTATGTCCAGTTGGTAAAAGATAAAGATTATTATTACGGAGATCATTTTGCACCACACGATCTCGAAGTTACAGAATTTTCAAGTGGTAAGAGCAGAAGAGAAGTAGCTTACCAGTTGGGATTAAGGTTTAAGGTTTTACCTAAAATAAACCTGGAGGATGGGATCCACAATTTAAAAATGGTTTTACCTAAGTGTTGGTTTGATATAGAAAACACAAAACCATTGATAGATGCGTTAAGACACCATCATAGAAAGTACAATGAAAAAATGAAAATGTTTAGTAATAAACCTCAAAAAGATTGGAGTTCTCATCCTTGCGATGCTATGAGATATTTAGCTTTAGGAATTACTGAATTACCAAAAAACAAAATTGCAGCTCAGAAATTAGCTGTCAATGATTATACAATACACGGAGAATAACTATGGGATTTTTAAAACCAAAGATACCGGCAATGCCACCTATACCACCAGTTCAGCCTTTACCAGAACCACCTAAGTATGAGGATACGGATAGAGCTGAAGCTGCTAAAGCAAAAAGAGATAAGATTAGAGCTGGAAGAACTGGTAGATCTTCAACTATTCTAAGCACAGCTAAAGGTTTAGCTGATGATGAATATTCAACAAAGAAAACATTACTAGGAGAATAATATGGGAGGATATTTTAGACCAAAACCACCGCCACCGCCTCCAGCACCAGTTTATACACAAGCCCCAACAAAAGCTGAAGTATCACAAGTATCATCAACAGATACAAGTGGAATGTTAAAAGGCAAAGGTAGATCATCGACAATATTAACTGGAGCAAAAGGTTTAGGCGATAACGCATTAACGACATCTAAAAAAACTTTACTCGGAGGGTAAATGGCAATAGAACCAAAAGCAAAAATGATTATTGAGAGGTATAAAACTCTCAAAGCAAAAAGAGTTACATGGGAAGATCATTGGCAAGATATTGCAGATTATTTCTTACCAAGAAAAGCAAATATTACCATGAAGCATACCAAGGGAGATAAAAGGCATGACCAGGTTTATGATGGTACAGCTACTCACGCTTTAGAATTATTATCCGCTAGTTTAAATGGTATGTTGACTAATACTATTTCTCCGTGGTTTATTTTAAAATTTAGAAACGATGCAACGAATGAAGATGATACAGCAAGAGAATGGTTGGAGAGCTGTGGTAAAATTATGCAGCAAGCATTTGCTAGATCTAATTTTCAGCAAGAAATTTTTGAATTATACCATGAGCTATTAGCGTTTGGCACATCTGCAATGTTTATTACAGATGATGTTAAGGATGATTTAAGATTTAAAACAATTCATATTTCAGAAATATTTATTACTGAAAATGAAAAAGGATTAGTAGATAGCTTAACAAGAAGATTTAATATTCAAAATAAAAATATTCCTTCAATGTATCCAGATGCAGAATTACCAAGAGCAATAATAGCGGATATAGAAAAAGCTCCCCACGAAGATGCTGTAATTTTACACTCAGTTTATCCTAACGAAGTTAAGATGGGTTATGACAATAGTAAAAATATGGATTGGGTATCTTGCCATGTTCACGAAAAAACAGGAACTTTATTAAAAGAAAGTGGTTTTAAAGAATTTCCTTATGTAGTGCCTCGTTATTTAAAAACTTCTTCCAATGAGATTTATGGAAGATCTCCAGCAATGAACGCTTTACCAGATACTAAGATGTTGAATACAATGTCTAAAGTTTCAATTAAAGCAGCTCAAAAACAAATCGACCCACCTTTAATGGTTCCTGATGATGGTTTTATTTTACCCATTAGAACAGTACCTGGTGGATTAAATTTCTATAGAGCCGGAACCAGAGAAAGAATTGAACCATTACAAATTGGATCAAATAATCCTGTTGGTTTACAAATGGAAGATCAAAGAAGAAAAGCAATTAGAGAAAACTTTTTTGTAGATCAATTAATGACTGTCCAGGGTCAAAACATGACAGCAACAGAGGTTATGCAGAGAACTGAAGAGAAGATGAGATTACTGGGTCCAGTTCTAGGTAGATTACAATCTGAATTGTTGCAGCCTTTAATCACAAGAAGTTTTAATTTATTATTTAAAAATGGTAAATTTCCACAGCCGCCAGAAATGTTAGGCGACCAGGATATTGAAATTGAATATGTATCTCCATTAGCCAAAGCTCAAAAGACACAAGAACTTTCATCTATTATGAGAGGTATAGAAATATTTGGTTCAATGCAAAATATTGCACCAGTATTTGATTACATAGACATAGATGGTTTAGTTAGTCATGTTACAGATGTTTTAGGATTACCAGCTAAAATTATGAGATCAAAAGGAGAAGTTCAACAAATTCAACAACAGAAACAAGCTGCCGAAATGGAGCAAATGCAATTACAACAAGCTCAGCAAGTTGCTGAAGCTGCGGGTAAAGTAGCACCAGCTCTAAAGGTAGCCAATGAATAAAGATGATTTAAAGCAATTAATTATTGCTTACAAACAAGTTTTTGAATCTGACCATGGTAAAAAAGTTATGGAAGATTTGGAAAAGAGATGCAGCTTTCACTCAACTACTCATGTTAAAGGAGATAGCCATGAAGGTGCATTTTTAGAAGGAACAAGATCAGTAGTCTTGTTTATTAAAAATATGCTTAACAAAAAAGGAGAATAAAAATGTCAAGCGAAAATCAAGAGGTAGCAGTACCAGTTGAACAACCATCGGTACTGTCTGGAGACCCTAAAACAGAAACTCCACAAGCAACGACAGATTGGAAAGCTAGTCTTTCTGATGAAATAAAATCTGACAAATCTTTAGAAAATATTAAAGATATAGAAGGTTTAGCAAAATCTTATGTCCATGCACAAAAAATGGTTGGATCGGATAAAATTCCAGTTCCAAACAAATACGCAACGGAAGATGATTGGAATGCAGTTTATGAAAAACTAGGCAGACCAAAAACTGCGGATGGATATAAATTTGACTTACCACAAGATAAACAAGTGGATGAGGTATCATTAAAAGAATTTTCAAGCCAAGCTCATAAGCTAGGATTACTTCCTGGACAAGCTCAAGGTATGGTTAAATTTTATAATGATATAACAGCTAAATCTTTACAAGATGCTGACAATAAAGCTCTTGCTGCTAGAGAAACTAGCACTAAAGAACTTAAACAAGAGTGGGGTCAAGCATTCGATCAAAAGGTTTCACAAGCAGCAACATTAGCAAAATCAGTTGGTGCTACAGAACTTTTAGATGCTAATTTAGCTGATGGAACTAAACTGGGAGATCATCCAGTTATGATTAAAGCATTTGCAGAATTAGCAAATAAAATGGGGGAAGATAGTATAGTTCAAGCATCTGGACCAACTTATCTAACGCCAAACCAAATTGAAAAACAAATTGGAGAACTGACGCAAACTGATTCGGCTTATTGGGATAAAAACCATCCAAACCATCAAGCAGCAGTTCAAGAAGTTTTAGCTTTACGAGAAAAGAAAAATCAAGTATAGCTGAAAATAATTAGGAAAATCGAAAGACCCTAGTTGACACTATGAAAGTATAGGATCCAGGAGATCTAAAATCGAGGAGCGACCCGAAAGGATAATCATCCGATTTAACATAAACAAACAATCAGGGAGGAACTTATTATGAGTTCACAAATAACTACTTCTTTTGTGGAGCAGTATAGCTCGAATGTTGCTATGCTTTCTCAACAAATGGGAAGTAAATTAAGATCTTCTGTTGATGTGGAATCTGTTACTGGGAAAAACGCTTTCTTCGATCAAGTCGGAGCTACAGCTGCTCAATTAAGAACGAGCAGACATGGCGATACACCTCAAATAGATACGCCTCATAGCAGAAGAAGATTGAGCTTGGCTGACTACGAATGGGCTGACTTAGTTGACGATGTCGACAAAGTTAGAATGCTTGTAGACCCAACTAGCTCATACGCTAAAGCAGCGGCAGCAGCGATGAATAGAGCAATGGATGATGTTATTATAACAGCGTTCAACGCATCTGCATCAACTGGTGTTGCTGGTGGTGATTCCACAGCTTTGCCTTCAACGCAAAAAACAGCGACTTCAGACCAATCAGATGGTTTGACGATCACTAAACTTTTGGCTGCGAAGAAAATCTTGGATAACAATGATGTTGACCCTTCTTTAAGAAGATACATCGTTTGCGGACCACAACAGATCTCAGATCTATTAGGTACTACACAAGTTACTAGCTCAGACTATAATTCAGTTAGAGCATTAGCAACTGGAGCTGTAAATAGCTTTTTAGGTTTTGAGTTCATAATGTCAACAAGACTGAACATGGATAGTTCATATACAACTGACAGATTAGTTTTTGCATATACTGAAGATGCTTTAAAATTAGGTATCGGAAAAGATATATCTGCAAAAATTTCGGAACGTGCTGACAAATCGTACTCCACGCAAGTGTATTACGCAATGTCTTTAGGTGCAGTTCGAATGGAAGAGAAAAAAGTTGTTCAAATTCCATGTCACGAAGCATAATAAATAGGAGAATATAAAATGGCTGTTACAACACAAAAAAGTGCTGAGTACACTATAGAAACTGCTACTCCTATCGTTAAGTCAAATACTGTAGATAAACATGGTAAATTAAGAACCTTGTATTTTACACATGACCAAGACGGTGCGGGAGATGCAAACTCAACTGTTACTTTGGGGAAATTACCTCCAGGTAAAGTTAAAATATTAGGCGGTCTATCAAGATTCTATTGTAACTGGGTAACTAGTTCACAAACAATGGATATTGGTTGGAAAGCATACACAGACTTAGACGGAGATGCAGTTGCATTAGACGTTGATGGTTTAGTGGATGGTTTAGACGTAGATACTGTCGGATATTTCGATATGGAAAGTAACATCGCAGCTGGAAAGCTGAAAGGTGGAACTTATACATTTGAAAGTAGAGATGGGGTTGAAATTACTGCTTTAGCAATTGCTGCTTTAGTAGATGGAGACGATCTTTGCGGTTACATAACTTACGTTATTGACTAATAAATAGAATTTTAGGCGGGGAAAGCGAGAGTGGAACCCGCCTAGGATGCTTTAAAAAAAATTTAAAAAGGAATTTATGGCGAGTGTGGTTCAAATTTGCAATAGTGCATTAAATCAATTAGGAGCAAGTTCTATTACAGCTCTTACTGAAAATTCAAAAAATGCCAGAATATGCAACGAAAGATATGAAACAATTAGAGATGCAGTTTACAGATCTCATCCTTGGAACTGCTTAGTTAAAAGAGTTCAATTAGCACAAGACAGCGATACTCCAGCTTGGGGTTTTACTTATCAATATACATTACCGAGTGATTGCTTGCGTGTTTTACAAATTAAAGATTACAATTCAGATTATAAAATAGAAGGTAGAAAATTATTAATAGAGCAAAGTGAAGTCTATTTAATTTATTTAGCCATTGAAACAGATGTAAATCAGTTAGATATTTTATTAAGAGAAACTATATCAGCAGCTCTATCTCAAGATATAGCTTATGCAATAACATCTAATTTACAAGTTGCAAAACTAATGGCAGAAAAATACCAAGCTAAATTATCTGAAGCAAGACACACAGACGCTAGCGAAGGATATAATACAGATCCAACTTTAGCACCAACAGATCAAATAATAACTGAAGATTTTATAACAAGTAGATACTAAATATGCCTAAACAACTTTTAAGCATACCCAGCTTTACGGCTGGGGAGCTTTCATCCTCTATGGAGGGTCGGACAGATTTTGCGAAGTATTTTAACGGAGCATCAAATATTGAAAATTTTGTTGTATTACCACATGGACCAGTAACAAGACGACCAGGAACTTATTTTGTTTCTGAAGTTAAAACATCTGCTAATTCAACAAGATTAATTCCCTTCTCATTTTCAACTGAACAAACTTACATCTTAGAGTTTGGTAATCAATATATTCGTTTCTTTAAAGACAATGGTCAAATTACAGAAGGAGATAAAACTATTACCGCTATTACTAAAGCTAACCCAGCTGTAGTTACATCTAGCTCACATGGTTATTCTAATGGGGATTTTGTAAATATATCAGCTGTTGTAGGTATGACAGAAGTTAATGGTAAAACTTTCAAAGTAGCTGACAAAACTACCAACACTTTTGAACTGCAAAATGTTGATGGTACAGATATTGATTCATCTTCTTACACAACTTATTCTTCAGCGGGTACTGCTAATAAAATTTATCAAATCACAACTGAATATACTACAGCACAACTCTTCGATTTAAAATTCGCACAATCCGCAGATGTTATGTATATCTGCCACAACTCCCATGAAGTAATGAAACTTTCAAGAACGGGTCATACTTCCTGGACATTAACAGAAGTAGATTTTGCAGAGACGGGACCCTATATGGATGCCAATACTACAACAACTACTTTAACTCCAGCATCCTCTGGTACTGGAACAAGTGTTAATATTACAGCTAGTGCAATTGTTGGAATTAATGGTGGTACAGGATTTCAAACTACAGATGTAGGAAGAATTTTAAAATTTAATAGTGGTGAGGCAGTAATTACAGGAAGAACTAATACTACAGTTGTAGTCTGCACAATCACTAAAGCCTTTACTAATACCGATGCAACTGCATCTTTTCAACTCGGTTCCTTTTCAGATACCACGGGTCATCCATCTTCTGTTTCTTTCTTTGAACAAAGATTAGTATTTGCAGCAACAACCGATCAACCTCAAACAATGTTTTTCTCAAAATCTGGGGATTATGAGAATATGACATCTGGGACAGACGCTGATAATGCTATGGTTTATACTATTGCATCAAATCAAGTTAATGCGATTAAATCTTTAAAAGCTACAAGAACTTTAATTGTAATGACAACTGGAGGCGAGTACGCTGTATCTTCTGGAGCATCTCAAGATGCAATTACTCCAACTAACATTAATATTAGAAAACAATCCAACTATGGTTCTGCGGGTGTTGATGCTTTATCAATTGGAAACGCAACTATATTTCTACAAAGAGCTAAAAGAAAAGTTAGAGAGCTTGCTTATAACTTTGACACGGATGGTTATACTGCACCAGACTTAACAATTTTGGCGGATCATATTACAGAAAGTGGTGTAGTGCAAATGGATTATCAGCAAGAACCTTATTCTGTAGTTTGGGGAGCAAGAACAGATGGAGTGCTATCTGGTTTAACTTATAACAGATTAGAAAATGTTGTTGCTTGGCACAGACATATTATCGGTGGAAAATCAGACACAACTAAAAATATTATTCATCAACAAATTTCTTTTACATCAAATACAACAGTTGTTAATACAACTAACAACACTATAACTTTAACATCACACGGATTATCTACCGGTGATCCAGTTTATTATTACGCAGCATCAAATATTATTGGTGGATTAAACAATTCAACATTATATTATACTATCGCATCAGATAGTAACACGATCAAATTAGCAACAACAGCTGCTAACGCTACTGCTGGAACTGCCATATCTTTTACTTCAGCTCCAAGTTCAGACACAACTCAATACATTTATCAAGGTGTTAATATTTCATCTAATTTTATTTATTCAGCTTCTCATGGTTTTACTACTGGGGATATTTTTTATTATGATAACACAGGAACATCTATTGGAGGTTTATCTGAAAATACAAAATACTACATTGAAAAAATAGATGACAATCAATTTAAACTTTATTCAGATAAAACTTTAGGAACAGCTGTTAGCTTAACTTCAGCTCATACATCAGAGCAAACAGATAATATTTTAACTCATGCTAAAGTAGAAAGTGTTGCTGTAATAGATGGTGATAGCGATGAAGATCAAGTTTGGGTTATTGTTAAAAGATGGATTAATGGAGCTGTAAGAAGATATGTGGAATATTTTACTCCATTTGATTTCAATGAAGATTTAACTGCATTCCATTATTTAGATAGTGGATTAAGCTACACAGGAGATTTAACTTCAAGCCTTTCTGGTTTAAATCATTTAGAAGGAGAAGTAGTTGATATAATTGGCGAAGGCTCAACTCAAAATTCAAAAACAGTTTCAAGCGGAGTTATAACATTAACCAATTCTACTGAACAAGCTAAAGTTGGTTTATTATATACATCAGATTTACAAACAATGAGATTAGACGAAGGTTATACAGAAACAACTCAAACTAAAACTAAAAGAATTTATGACTTATCAGTTAGATTTCAAAATACAGTTGGAGCAAGTGTTGGACCCAATGCTGCCAACTTAACAGCAATAGATTTCAGATCTAGTGGATCTCCTATGGATTTACCTATTCCTTTATTTACAGGAGATAAGTCTATTGAATTTGATACAAACTATGGAACAGAAGGCTTGGTTTATGTGCAACAACCACAAGCTCTACCTATGACTATCCTAGGTATTTATCCAAGATTGGAGACAGAAAGTGTCTGATGTAGTTATTGTTCCTTTTGAAAATAAGCACGCAGAACAAATATTAGAACAAGGCTTAAATAGCGAATTTTTAGAATTAAAACCAGAGCATAAAAAATATGCTTTTTTTTTAAAAGAAGTTGGAATGTCGTTTACGGGTCTAGTTAATAACAGACCGATAGCGGCTGGAGGTGTCTTTCATCTCTGGGATGGCGTTGCCGAGGGGTGGGTCTTAGCAACAAAAGATATTTATAAATATCCGATTTTTTGTGCTAAACACATTAAACAACGAACCGAAATAATTTTAAAAGCTAATAAAATAAAAAGAATACAAACTTCCGTAAAAGCTGATTGCGATGTGGCATTAAGATTTGCCAAGTGGTTAGGTTTTAAAAAAGAAGGATTAATGGAAAGTTATGGTCCAGATGGATCTGACTTTGTAAGATTTGCAAGGATAATGAAATGAGTTTTTTTGGAGATATATTTGGTGGTAAAGCTGCTCAAGCAGCAGCAAATTATAATGCTAAAATCATGGAGCGTAACGCCAAGATTAAAGATCAAGAAGCTGAACAGATTATGTCTGTTCATAATAATTATAGCTTACCTAAATTTGACAGAACAGTTGAACAGATCCAGGGACAAACAACAGTAGCTTATTTATCTAGCGGAGCTGCATACTCTGGAACTGTTATTGATGCTTTATATGCTCAAGAATTAGAGCTGCAAACCGATAGAGATATTATGACATACAATGCAGAAAACGCTAGAGATCAAAAAGAAAATGAGGCTATTCAAATGAGAGCTGATGCGGATCTTTCAAGATGGCGTGGTAAAGTTGCTAAGAAAGCATCATACTATGCAGCGGGTCAAAGTTTATTATCAACAGCATCAATGATTAAAGGAATGGGATAATGACAATAAAATTATATAGTTCACAATTAACACCTACAACTGAAACTTCCAATGTTTTAGATAAAAGACAGATAAGTTTAGATGAGGCTGCATCCATTGGCAAAGCCTGGAAAGGCATGGTTCAATCTGGAGAAAAACTTTATGCTAAACACTTGGATATTAAATCCGATAAAGAACTTTTAGAAACATCTAAAGTAATAATGAATGGTAAAACAGATGACAATGGCAATGTTATTTCTACTGGTTTAAGTGAAGTTTTAATTAAAGCTAAGGATATGGATGATCCAGATAAAGCGATAGCATATTATAATAATACATGGAAATCACTATTAGAAACTGAAAAATCCAATCTATCCTGGATGGCTAAAAGAAAATTTACATCCTGGATGAACAAGCAAAATTTAAAAGACACAAATTCCATTAAGCAATACACAACAGTTAATATGATTAATGGATTAAGAAATGATACTTTAGATAAAATTGAAACCTTAAAAAAATCAATAATATGGTCAACTGGATTAGAACAAGAAACATCTAAATCTGAATTAGCAGAATTACTTTCTAATGATAAAACTAAAGAACTATTTGGAGTTAAATTAGATGAAGTAATTAAACAAACTAATAATGAAATAGCATTTTTTCAATATAAAAATGTTGCAATTGCAGATCAAGAAGCTGCTTTACTAGCAGCAGAAAAGGATGACAGAATACCTAATGATGGCACATATTCCCTTAATGCTTTAAGAAAGCATTTTAAATCAGCAAAATCTACATCTAATTATTTAAACAAAGATAATGTTTCTAAGATGGAGAATAATATTAAGAACAACATACCCATTAATACAGATGAATTTGAAGCAGCTGTTAGAATTGCACAAGAAAATGGAGATCAAGCAACTTTAATTAAATTAGAAAATATTAAAAATGATGCTCCTATCTATGCAATGCTATCAACATTAAATGTATCACAAATTGAAGAAAGAATTAATATTTTAACCGAATATAAGAATACTAATAAAGAAGGAATGGAATTAAAGTATGCAAGAAATTTAGAAATTTCTAAAAAGTATCTTGCAAATCTAACATCATCATTAAACAAAAGTGTCTTGGTAACGGCTAACGATAATGGCGTTATTGCAATTCAAGATATAAATTTTGAAGATATGATGATGACGGGAGATGTTGAAAAGCTCCAAAACTCCATTAAAGAAAGAATTGCTAAATCAAAAACAGCAGCATTTTTTTATAATAGACCCGTAGAGTTTTTTACTCCAAATGAAGTAAAAGCAATTGAGAGTGCTTTTCAATCAGCAAACACAGCAAGTGATATTATTGGACTATCTACAATTTTAGTTGAGGCATTTGGTAATGATAGCGATATAGCTTTTAGACAATTTTCAAAAGACAATACCTTTTTATCTACTATTGGTGGATTAACTATAATGAATGATGGTGTTCCTGGAAAAAATGTTTTACTTGCAGCTGAAGGTTATTTAATTTCCAAAAAACCAGAACTTGCAAAAACTTACTTAATGAAAAGCTCTGATAAAGATCTTTTTGAATCTATAAACTTATATGCTCCAGCATTTAACTTAAATGTAATTGATGGAAATAAAGATACTTTTAACAATATAATTGAAATGGCAAATTATATTTATGCAGCTAAATTAAAAAATGAAGGGAAGAGTGTAGAAAATTTTGACGCAGCAGATTGGCAAGAAGCATTTATTCAAGCAGCTGGCGGAAGTGAAGTTAAAAATTTTCCTTTTAATAAGGAATTTGGTGGTTTTGATGAGGATACCAAAGGCAACATGGTTCATATTCCACCTTGGATGCCTAGGGGAGATTTTGAAAAAGTTATTGAAAGATTTAATAAAGATATAGATGGGAGAAAATTATTTAAAAAAGCATCATCTAATGGCGAACTTCCTGTATTAAATGGAAAAACAATAAATGTTTCAGAAATATTTTTTGAACAAGATCCATATTTTGTAAGTGTAGGTAACGGCAGATATAGAATTGCAATGGGAGAAAACCCTAACGAATTTGGAGCAGAGCCAGAATTTTTACTGAACAGCGATGGTGGAGTTTTTATTATTAATATTAATCAAATTAGAGATGAAATAATAACAGGATTGAACTAATGAGTATTTTCTTTAATGAAGATCAAGCTGAACTTCCAGAAATAAATGGCAGTTGGAATAAAGGTACAAGAACTAATTTCATGGAAAATGCAAAAGCATCCTTTAATGCTTTTAGAAGATCTGAAATGTTCACTTCAGAAAGAAATAATTTAGCAGAAGAATATGGTAATATAGTACAGATCTTGCATGACGCTGGTCATACTGATTTTGTCTCTCCATTAGATTTAGAGTTTAATCCTTTTGGGGGTAGTACAGTTCCTCAACACGGAAGAAACATAAAAACAAGAGTAGATTTAGAAAAAGACTTTTGGGAAAAAGTTGGAAATCTACAATTAACTGATGAAAGATTAAGATCTTTATTAGTTGAATCTAAATTAGATACCGCAGAAAATATGCAAAAAGTTATTGCAGAAAAATCTCATAAGGCTTGGGAAGAATATGCAAAAATAAATGAGAGAGCTTCTGGGGAATGGTACACAGGCGGAGGTAAAACTGGAGGATTTGCTGGTATAGCGGGTGCAGCTTTTACAGATCCAATAATGCTTGCAACTATTCCAGTATCTTTTGGTTATTCAGTTCCAGCAACATTTACTAAAGCAGCTTGGAAAATTGCTAGATATGAGATGATAATAGGAGCTGTTGCTGAAACAATGATCCAATTAAAAGCTCAACCATATAGAAAAGAATTAGGTTTTGAAGATGCTGGTTTAGAAACTGGTTTAAAAAATATTGCAATGGTTACAGCAGCATCTGGAGTTTTATCTCCAGTTCTTTACGGAGTATTTAAAGCATTTGGTAAAAGTATTGAAGTTGGTAAAAAACATCTTTTTAAATTATCAGATAACGAACTAAATCAAGTAGGCAAAGAACTAGGAGAACTTAATCCCAAGTATAAAGATACAGATTTAGATAATTATAAATTTCCAGAAAAAGATAATCCTTTTCCAGATAATGCGTCTGGCAGAACTGAGCATAGAGAAAGATTAAATGCAGCAGCTAAATCAGTTAATGAAAACACACCTTTAGATTTACCACCAGCTAAAAATCATATAGTTTCAGATAATTTAGAACCACCAGTAAATATTAAGCCTGGAGAATTTGCTGAAATTTTTGATGCGAATGGTAATATTATAAAAACCCAAGTTGTTAAAGTAAGTAGAACTGGAAACTCTGTTAAGATTAAACTTGGAGATGGAACTGAAAGAGTTATTAGCCTAGATCCTAATTCTGGAGTTTATCAAAATATTAGAAATCCAAATTATGTAATTAGATCAGCTGGTTTAAATGCACAGAAAAAAACTGTATCTAAATTATCTAAAAAAGAAATTAACGAAATAAGAGATAAATTAATAGAAAGAAAACAAAACCTTGAAAAAGAAGGAAGAATTAATGAAGGGGTTTATGCAGATACAGTTCAAGATTTAAACTCTATTGATTTTAATGTTAATAAAGCAACTACAAGTGTCAACTCTCCAAGAATTGAAAAAGCTACATTTAATAAAAATGAAACGAAGTTAGCTGAAGATCTTAATAATGTAAAAGATTTTGATGTACCGAATGAGGCAGCTTATAGAAATCAAGCCTTAAATAATGAAAGATCTGTATTTGATGTATCTACTTCTAATCCTATTAAAAGTGAAGCTGGCACAGGAGCAGCAGCTAAAACATCTCCTACAGAATTATCTGATGCTACCCAGGCTTTATCTAAAGGATCCCAAACAACAGATGCAACTCCAGTATCAGTTTTAGCCAAAGCTAATACTGAACCTCCACTATTCCGTGGTTCTGTTACTAATAGAGTTGGCGATATAAGCGACATAAGTAAAGATTTCATATACCATAAATCTGATAATTTCAACGAGATTTATAATACGCTGTCTAAGAAAATGAATGATGTAAAGAAAGATTTACAACCTATAACAACAAAATATAATGGCGATTTAAAGGCAAGAATTAAAAGAAAAAAAGAGCTTAATAAGAAATTAAATAAAGGCAAATTACCACAACATATATCTGATTATTTAGGTGCTAGAATATCTACGGATACTATTTTTCAAGCTAAAATGGTTTTATCTGACTTAAATAAACAAATTAAATTTATTCAAATAGACGATTTTTTAAGTGATACTGGAAGAACTGCAAGTGAATATAGAGCTATTCACGCACAAGCATTAACTGATGATGGTTTTTCTTTTGAACTACAAATTAGAGTTAAAGATTTAGATCCTTTAACTGAAAAATCCCACACTATCTATAAAAAGAAAAAATGGGCGGAAAAAGAATATACAGACGCAGAATATAATAAAATTGTAAAAGAAGAGGCGGAAATAAATAAAAAATTAAAAGCTAAATATTTTGAAATTAAAGATAAAGAATTTTCAAGGCTTAATTCAAAAAATGAGGTGGATGTTCCTATTATTATTGGAACAAGATTAGATGAAGTTACAGGGGAGAAAGTAGCACTCACTAAAACAGCTAGAGAATTGTTTGAAGAAGAGGGTAAAGATAAAACAATGATGAAAAGATTAGAAGAATGTATGGGATGGTAAAATGAGTTATAAAAATTGTATTCTTAAAGGTATTAAAGATGGTTTAATTAGTGAAGAGCAAGCTCTTAAATTAAATAAAAATTTAGATGAAATTACAGATTTTTATAAAAATACAAAAAATTTATCTAAATCAGAAGCAGAAAAATCAGCAGCTAGAGAAGTTCATGATGCTATGAAAATTGAGCAAGCAGAAAAGTTAAGATACACTTTACAGATGAAAGCTAAGATGAATGAAATAGAAAATACTTTTGCTACTTATAGAAATCAAAATGGCGAAGTAGATATGGCTAATGGTTATAGAGCTATGCACGCACACGACAATTGGTCTAACCTTCCAAACATTGAAAGGCAAGCAGATATTGAAAGAGGTAAAGCTCATCAATTGATGGCTAATATTTTAGATCAGCAAAAATATGGTTGGGGAGGTACAAAATCTAAAAGAGTAAAAACCAACCAACAAACAATGACTAGAGAAATATTTGGAGAAAATACTGGTAATGCTAATGCAAAAGAATTAGCTGATGCTTGGAGCCAGGTAGCGGAACATATGAGAAAAAGAGCAAATTATTTTGGTATGAAAATTGCATCAAGAAAAGATTGGGGACTACCAACTTTACACGACACAGTATTAGTTAGACCAGCACCAAAATCTACTTGGGTAGATTTTATTTTACCTAAACTAGATGTGGAAAATATGATTAATGAAAGATCTGCTTTACCATTTAACGATAAAACTATTCGTGAGGCTTTAAGCGAAGTGTACGACAATATATCAACAGAAGGTATGGCAACTTTTAAACCTGGTGTTAGTTCTTATGGTAGAGCTTTACACAATAGAAGATTAGATCATAGATTTTTAAAATTTAAGAGTGCAGATGATTGGATGGAGTATCAAGCTAGATTTGGTAATCCAGATGTATTTAAAACAATGATGGAGCATATCAACGGAATGTCTAGGGATATTAGTATGTTAAAGATCTTGGGACCCAATCCAGAT
>VTLG01006360.1_pt1 | contig 16465 bp, 13 predicted proteins | sample 4694571 | NCBI WGS metagenome assembly VTLG01 (sample SAMN12604809, study PRJNA352737) | marine metagenome | biome: ENVO:00000447; feature: ENVO:00000209|ENVO:00000569|ENVO:01000036; material: ENVO:00002151; isolation source: viral sequences binned using virsorter ...
GTGGTGTGCTAGGTTCTTATGGAATTTCCGTTGGTCAAAAGAAAAATGGCAATAATCCTAAAATAGTGGATAATAGTAAAAACAAAGTAGGCATCAAATGAAAAAGTTACTCTTACTAGGTTTATTTTTAGTTGCACCTTGCTACGCAAATGGATTACCAACTTGGAGTACTGGCTCTAGCAATAGAACTGAAAATACTACTCAGACTATTACAAGGTCTATAGTTACTCAGAAATATGGGTCGGCTTTAAATACTTGGGAAGCATCAAACATAGCTGTCACAAGTGCTTCTAGTGGTGGTATAGCTGATACAGACGTAGTTTTTACTCCTAAGACCGATACTGCTGATTGGTCGTTATCCATAACTACCAGAGCAGCTGGAGCTAAAATAGAAGAAAGTACACAAACAGATGCGATTACGACTACTAGCGTTATCACTTCTTTGTCTGTCTTTAGTCAGTAAAGCAAAAGCAGAAGGCGATACAAACGTACAGGCTCAACCTAATGCTGTTGGTAATTCAAGTATTATCAACCAGAATATGAATATAAATAATGGTATGACAGGTAAACAGCAGTTTGGTAACTTAGTTTGTAGTCAACCTACAATGGCCCTTACACCTTTTTATACAGGTAATGATGCACAAGGAGAAGAGACATATAGCATCAATGAAGGTTGGGGTGTTCAGATGTCTTTTATGATTCCACTAGGAGATAATCAAACCTGTAATGAGTTATCAAAAGTAAAGCTAGAGTTAGCCAAAGAAGAGTTAAACAAGCAAGTGCATGATAAACAGCTAGTTCGTGTTTTGAAGTGTAGTCAGCTTCACGCATCAGGCTACATGATTAATCCTGAGTCTAAGTTCGCATACATCTGCAATGATGTAATCAATATACGAAGTTATGTAAAAGCTAACTCTGATCTTTTTTCTTCAGATTAGATACTTCTTTTTTAAGAATTTTAGTAAATATCTTTTTAAATATCTTTTTGATTTGATTCAATACTGCTTGCCCTGCTATACCACCTGCCACAGAAACAACTGACGCAGTACCAGCAGCGATCACACTTGAAGCTATGACCTCTGGTGCTGGTATTGGCATCTCACCGAAGAATGGTACATTAAATGTAGCTACAGTTTCTACATTTGATAAAGTTTCTTTGGGGATTGGCAGGTTTGTCGGTATTGTCTCTGGTGTTAATTCTAACGCTTCCTCCGTTGAAGATGCTTTTTCTTCTTCGTCAGAAGATTCCTGACCTCCCAAACCCGACTCTACCTGTTCCAGACTTGGAAGAAGTAGGGGGTCTAGATAAGGTTCTTCCACTATCGGAGGATAAAAAATTGTTTTAGGTGGAACGAGAATATAATCTGTATCTGGTAAATCAGGCAGATTTATTTCCATTCTTCTTCTTCTTCTTGCTGTTTTTAGATAAGATCATAAAATCTTTTCTGGTGATTTTTTTATCACCATCAACATCAAGCTTGTACTGTTTTCCTTTAAGTGGCATCAGACTCAGGTGTTGTTCTATCATTAATTATAGCTGTTAATTCAGTAAATCTTTTCTCACATTGTTTAACAGTTGCTTGTGCTTGATTATATTTATTAACTACGTCTTGTAGCTCTGCTTTTAGTTCTTCAGTTGTTGGTTTTGCCATACTTAATTAAAAAGGGTTAGATATATTGTGCCACGATTAGTTAAATGCTGCCATTATGCAGTGACTTCGTACGCTGTAATTGAACTTGTGCTTCTATGTATGTATGCAGCGTCACTTACACTATGACCTCTGTTTAAATAAAAATATCGGCTATCATACGAGTAGCCTTGAAGTTTATAAGTTGTAGCACTTGTAGTTGCTGGAGAATCTAAATATGAATATGAAGCATTTTGACATTTGTAGTAATCGTTGTCATTATTTCCTGTTGCAATAGCAAACGAAAAATTTAATTGATTACCAGTTGCAGCAGTGGATAGTCCTAGTTGTGTAGAACCTCTTAATAAATTTACACCAAAATAACCATTTGCTTGTCCACCATAAGTTAAATTAGTTACTATTAATATTTTATTACTATTACTTGATGGAGTTATAGTAACTGTCATTCCAGTTAAATCAGTCATATTATTACTATTCATTGAAAAAGCATCAGTTTTATATACTTGCTTCATTTGAATAATTCCACCATTAAAACCGCTTGCTAAACCACCGACAGGAACGATTGAATTGACTTTAAGTTGGCTCATGATTTTGGATACTTGTCTTTGATTGTTTTAATAGTAGCTTTCCAAGCATCTATACCATTATGGTAAATGTCATCTAGCTGATCTTCAAGACTTGGATACTCTGCTCTTCTTTGAGATTTGTAACTATCGTTTTCTAAATCCCATGCAGCTTGTAGTGCAGCAAGTCCATCTGTACATTCCTTTTCGGTAGGTTTAGAACCTCCATCATGCACTATAAGATTTGCATAGATTTTATTGTCTGGGTCACTAAATCCAAACCATTGTCCTGTTCTGACAGTAACAAGATAATCTTCAATGTGATTTGCTCTTCCGTCTGCTCTCATTATGTATCTCCTAAACGAATAAAATAAACATACAAATAACTGAGATTCGAACTGCTTGATGATTGTTCACATTGAAAATTGACTTTACAATTAGATGTATCAGATATATCTACAAAATGTTCAGTAGACATAGATTGATACCAACCACCACTAACATTGTTACTGTTAAAACTTGCATAACCTGATTGAATAGCAGCGTAAGAGCTATTGTTTGTGGTAGTTTGAATCAAAACTTTGGCATAACGCACAGCAGTTGATGTCCTATAAAATTGAGTCCAAAGACCAATTCTATAAATACCTGTTGATGGAAAGGTAAATACTCCAGAACTTTCTGACATATTTGACCCTATAAAACCAGAATTATTGCCAGTAAATCTAGCCCAATTAGAAGTAATAGGATTAGCACTACCAGAAAAACCGCTTGATAAATACCAAATATCTGCTACTCCGATACCAAATGGTTGAACATTACCAGAGGTATCTTGAATTGTATTAACTTTTAATGTACTCATGGCTTGGGATTAGCGTCTTTAACAGCTTTGATATGAGTAGCCCATGTGCCAGATGTTGTGACAGTTCCAGCAACTATATCTTTATATAACATATCTAGCTGATCGCCTATAGAAGCGTAGGTAGTTGAACCATCAGTTGTTCTATCTGTCTTGTATTTTACAGCAGCAGCTTCAGTATTTAAAGTAGTTCTTGCAGCATCTATCTTGCTTTGATCAAGACCTACAGAGTCTCCGTTTGCGTCAAAAGCACCAGCCGAATCATCAATAGAAACTACTGTTCCAGCGTATGCTTTATAAATTGCTTCGTGATCTAAACCCATAGTTAGTTTTTAATTAGATTATACACGGAAGTAATCATGCTGACACCTCTTGAGCCATAATCATAGAAACTGTTCTTTGATACCCACTATTATCAGTGTCCCAAACACATCTATTCAAATAAAAAGTATGGGAAGATTCAACTTTCCATTGCATTTTGTAAGTAGTTGCACTTGTTGTATTTGGTGAATCTAAAATTGTTTGAGCTATAGTTTCAGTTACCCCATTATCTTGATCTCTTGATGACATTCCACAAGCTTGTCTGCTACCTACATCTGTACCAACACCTATTGCTGTAGAACCTCGCAATATTCTTGCCATAGTTCTCATACCAGAGCCAGTTCCTACATTTGCAATAACTGTTACAAGGATTTTACTTGATGAGGAAGTCGGTGTAATAGTTACTGACATTCCAGTGCAATCTACCATTGAAGCTGAGTTAGAAGAAGTTGTATCAGTTTTAATTGTTTGAACTGTTTGAATTATTCCACCACCACCGCCTGTCGGTACACCTGCTACTGGAATTATGCTGTTGACTTTTAGTTGACTCATAATTTAAACAATAGTAAGGGTTTCATCAGCACCGACTTCAACGGTGACGCCACTCGCAATAGTTATAGGGCCTGCCGCCATTGCGTTGCGACCATTAGTAACAGTATAATTGCTGCTGACCGTTTGAGCATTTTCATAGAAACAACCACCTTGAGTAACAGCGTTAGCATTTGCTTCAAAATTAACACCACCAACTTTAAATGAAGTTTGACTGCTATTTCCTATCACTACCTCGTTACTTGCATTATTAGCACTAGCATCTACATCTTTACCAATAAGTATATTATTAGAACCTGTAGTCAAATTATTTGCACCACCATGACCACCACCATGACCAGCTTGATAACCAATTATAGTGTTGTATGATCCCGAAGTAACATCTTGCCCTGCAATCCTTCCAACAGCAGTATTACCTCCAGAAGAACTATTATTTACATATCGTAAAGCCTGTGAACCAACTGCTGTATTATCAGCCGAACTGGTTGCTGTAGATAATGAATATTCACCTATAGAAACATTAAAGTTTCCAGTAGAAGCGTATCCAGATAGATTACCTATATGCACACAAGAGTGACCACTTGTTTTTGCTTGACCAGCCCTTTCACCAATACAAGTATTATTACTTTTATCTGTAATTTGTTCACCAGCACCCTGTCCAAAACAAGTATTATTATCACCTGTAGTAATATAATTTCCAGCGTGTTGTCCTACACAAGTATTGCTATCACCAGTGGTCATATACTGTCCAGCACCCTCTCCAAATGAAGTATTATTTACTGCATCTGTGCCACTAAAATTAGCTCCAGCATTTGAGCCAGCAACAGTGTTATTTTGACCATCACTATCTACACCACCGCCAGCTTCAGCCCAAGATGTATTACCGCTACCATCTGTCTTTAAGAAGTAACCGTTTGTACCTCCGTTTGGTGGTAGAACAAAACTGACGTTACCAGAGTATGCAGAGTGTGCAGGGGATTTAATAGCTACATAGTGTGCGTTACTGGACTCACAATAGAATCTAGCTTCTGCTACGCTACCACTACCAGTTTTAAGAGATAAGATACCATCTTCTGCTTCAAGCCCGAGTGCTGGAACTCTAAGTTTGGTTATATTAGCGTCACCTAAAGTAATCTCGTTAGATACTGTTGCTGAACTAGGTTCTGCTTCACTTCCTAAAACTATATTGTTTGAACCTGACGTAATCGACTGACCTACATTATAACCTAAACACAGGTTGTTAGAACCACTTGTCAAATTACCTGTAGTATTGTTATTACCAACATATGTGTTCTTTTCACCAGATGGAGTACTATTGGCATTTCTCATGCACTCATTACCTATACCAATATTATATTCACCAGTAGTAGCTCTTATTGCTCGTAAACCTATGCCAATATTATAATCTTTATTTTGCCCATATTCAACAGCTTGTGAACCTATAGCAATGTTATATTCTCCACTAGCTAAAGACCTACCAGCAGCACTACCTATGGCAACGTTACCAGTTCCGCTAGTTGTATCTATTAATGAACTTTCACCAATAGCTACGTTTCCATCACCTGTTACGTTTTTACCCGCTCGATAACCTACAAAAGTAGAACTGTCAATACTATTTTTCGTACCAGCTTCATATCCGATAAGAACATTATTACCTTCAGTATCTATAAGTTTTCCAGCTTCTGAACCTATAATTACATTATTAGCTCCTGATGTTATACTTGCACCAGCATTATATCCAATCGCAGTATTATTATCGGCAGTGCTATTACGAAGAGTAAAGTTTCCAAAACAGGTATTATAATTTCCTGTTTGGTTAGTATTAAGAGTAAGATTACCAAAAGAACAGTTATGACTACCTGTAGTAGTGTTTCTGCCAGATTGTTGACCAAAAGAGTTATTTTTTGTACCAGAAGTATTTTCGTTACTAGCAAAGAAACCAACTGCTGTGTTGTCGGTACCGTTATTTTTTTCTAGAGCACCTCTTCCTACAGCTGTTGAGTATCCACCTGTACTGGCTGTTTTTAATGCTTGATAACCGATTGCGGTATTACCATCACCAGAAGTTATTGCTGTACCAGCTTCATAACCAAATAAAGTATTCTTTTCAGCACTTGTACCACTGAAACTATCTCCAGCATTAGTACCAGCTACGGTGTTGTATTGACTATCACTTGTTACACCAGCACTCATTTCAGCCCATGTAAGACCACCTGTATTACCAGATTGTGCTGTCAATACATAGCCATTAGTAGGTGAGTTAGATATTTTTAAGTTTGCTTCGTCTACTACATTATCCGCAATAGTTAAAGCACCACTACCTGTAACTTCTCCTGTGTGAGTTGCGTTAGATGTAATACCAGCAACTGTTGAGTTAAGTGCAGCAATGTCTACACCGTCTACTGTTCCTGTTACACTTACATTACCTGTTAAAGTAAGACCAGCAGTGGTTGTTTCTAGTCTAATATTGTTTGCATGATATATTGCAGTCTTACTATTAAAATCACATTCTATATTTTTATATAAATTACTACCAATTAATGCACCTATTTGTAAATCAGCATTTGCTGAGTTTTGAATTATATTGTGACCAGTGGAGTTATTATGAAATATCTGTAAATCTGAACCAGCTCCAAATAAAGCTTTTACACCATCACCATAAGACTGGTCACCAGTAAACGTGTTAGCACCTAGACCAGCTAAGTTACCTGTTGCTGTTACACCACCTTGCCAAGATGAACCGTTATATACTCTTAGCTCATTAGAAGAAGTATTGAAGTATAAGTCTCCAGCAGCTAGTGAGTTGCCACCACCATCTGTTGATGGGTTGGAAGAAGCTATCTGATATGTATTAGCAAAGTTGTTGACGTTACTGATATTACTTGCTGCTGTGTTTACGTTTGCTATAGAACTTGCAACTGTACTGATATTACTGTTAGCTCCAGCTACTGTACTGATGTTGGAGTTATTACCAGCTACTGTAGTTACATTTGCAGATATACCAGCAACAGTATTTATATTACTTGCGTTAGATACAGCAGCATTGATATTACTTGCATTAGATACTGCACTATTTATATTGCTTGAGTTGTTTGCTACAGAAGTAACATTAGATGCGATATTAGCTACGCTTGTTATATTTGCTGAAATGTCAGCTAACGTGTCCATATCAGATACGATTGCTGAAGTAGCCAACGTATTCATATCAGATACAACATCTGCTGTACCAAGTATTGCTAGGTCTGCAACAGCATCAGCAGTACCTAATCTGCCTATTTCTGTTGCCTTGCCAGCTACAGCACTAACATTAGAGTTAGCACCAGCAACTGTATTGATATTAGTTGTATTGCCAGCAACAGTATTAACATTAGATATACTGCCACCTACATTATTTACATTGCTTATAGACGTTGCAACTGTATTTATGTTGCTTGCATTACTAACAACAGAGTTGATATTAGATGTGTTTGCTCCAGCAGCAGCAATGTTGGTTGCGTTTGTAGCTACAGTTGTAACCTCTGTTGCCTTTGGTACTAATCTATGAAATGTATATGTATGGGCTGTAGTTGTTGTTTCTACTAAAAATCCAAAACCAGAAGGTATAGTTGAAGATACACCTGTAATTACAACAGCTAATCCACTACCTCTACCGTTTGCAATAGTAACTGTTGTTCCGCTTGGTACTAAGTTAGTAGATGCTGCTGAAACTGATACGATAGTTCCTGTTCCATTTTCAGCATCTGGATTGCTTGTAGGAAAACTTGTCTCATTTGCTATTGGTACAAAACCACCAACTTCGTCTACTAAATCTAAAATACGAGCATTGATAGCTTTTGTTGTAGCAATCGTTGTATCGTTATCTGCAAAAGTATCACCACTTGTTATGGTGTCACCAGAACTTACATTGAAATATCTAGCGTCAGACTCTGTTTCTGTATAATATCTACCGTCTAATGCACCAGTTGCTATCTCACTAGCAGTTAACTTGTCAGATTGTAAAAGAGTTTTTATTTCACTTGCTGTCTGGTCGGCTGTAGCAGATGCTTCAATACCAGCTAATTTACTTTGTTCAGCATCAGAAAACTCATTAGTATCTGAGTTTGATTCATATAAAGTTTTTATCTCACTAGCAGTTTGATCTGCTGTAGCAGCAGCTTCTATACCGTCTAGTTTGCTGTGATCTGCGTCAGTAAAGACATTACTATTAGATGCAGCTTCTACTGCTGTTCTTATCTCAGCATTAGTAGGATTTACTTCAGCACCAGCTTCTATCCCATCTAGCTTGTCGTGGTGAGTTGTAGACATCACACCAGCAGCAGAGCTAGTTGCTTCTCCTATCGTTGCATTAGTTCCATCACTACTATTGATAACGACTGATGCAGTAGCTGTAGTAGTAGTAAGGTTTGTTGTTACGTTTGTGACCTTTGCATTGTTAGCTGTTATGTCAGAAACAATAGAGTTTGCAAGCTTATCTGTAGTAACCGCATCATCAGCTAATTTTGCTGTTGTTATCTGACCATCTGTTACGTTAGCTGTACCTGCTGCTGCTGATGTAATCCTACCTTGTGCATCTACTGTGATGTTTGCAGTATTGTATGCACCAGCAGTTACAGAAGTGTTTGCCAGCTTAGCAGCAGTAACTGCATCATCAGCTATGTGTTCTGTATCTATACTGCCATTTGTGTAATGTTCAGAGTCAATAGCATTGTCAGCTATCTTTGCACCAACTATTGCGTCAGCAGCAATCTTAGAAGTAGTGACCGCATCTTGTGCAATAGTTAAAGATGTAGCACCTGTAACGTCACCTGTATGGGTGGCATTAGTTACTTTAGCTGTATTGTTTGCTATATCAGTATTTATAGAGTTAGCTAATTTATCAGCAGTAATTGCATCATCTGCCACTTCTGATGTACCAACTGCATTATTTGCAAGATGACTATTATCTAAAGGACTACTTGCTATAAGTGTCTTAATCTCACTTGCTGTTTGATCTGCTGTAGCTCCTTCTTCTATACCACTTAATTTATTTGTAATTTCTTGTTGAGCAAATAAAACTTGGTTTACATTATTATCTAGGTCTGCTTCTGTAAGAACACTACCATCTTCAAAGTCAACTCTTTTTGTACTTATATTTGTATCTCTATTAAATACAATATTTGCTGTGCCACTAGCAGGTAAGTTGCCAGAAGTAAACTGAACTTCTGAACCTACAATATTGTAATGAGTTCCTAGTGTTTTAAGTACTCCACCAACAGTAACCTCAATTTCACTATTTAATAAGAACGGAAATGATATAGCAAAATTAGCTTGACTACCAGTACCATTATGATTCTGTGATGTAGCAGATGTGTTAGTAGCCATGATTATTGAGAATTAGGACTCTTTCTTTTATTGTAATTATTATAGACCCCTTGAACAGTAGCATCATTAATTTGACCTTGCCTATCTACATAATTTTTATATAATTCTTTGTTTTCTGGTAGTTGCAACCATTCATCTCTTGCTTTTGTTTTGTAATCTGCAACTATGAATTTAATTTCTTTTGATAATATAGCTCTAGCTTTATCCATAGCAGCTACCATTACATCTTCGTTAGTAGAATCAAGACCTTCTCCCATAGCAGTTTTATAATAATCTTTCATTGGTCCTTCATTTAACTTTTCAAATAAAGATACAATAAGTCTTTTGCCATCTATTTTAGTATCAAAAGCTAAATATTGAATATAACTATCATAAGCACTTCTATCTAATTCAATTCCACTATTTTGTATGCCTGATTCTCTAAAGAAAAATTTTCTAGGTGGTTGCAGAGATATGTTCAAATCATTAATTACACTTAATACATAATTATCTTTTGTAGTAGTGGCAGTAAAAGGATTTAATATATCAAGTGTTTCTGGTCCATATCCATTAGGGTATCTAACTATTGAACCTGTTAACCAATTTCTGTCAGGTTTAAGATCGGCATTATATAAAGGTAAAGTTCTAGTAAATTCATTAATAAGTAACCTAAGTCCTGTATTTGTTTCATCTGCTGGATAATATCTTGTATCAAGTTTTGTTTTATCTATAGCTCTTCGAGTTGCTCTACCAAAACCTGCAACTGGATTTATTATATTTGCTGCCCTTCTTGATAAAAGACTTAACATCATATATGGATTGTGTATAGCTTCTGCAAGCTCTGTTATGCCTCTTAGATATGTTCTATCAGATAAGTTTCTAGCTATTGATACAGTAGCAGCAACAGACCAATCGTTTCTTTGCTGACTACCTATTTGTCCTTCTATATCAACAAAGTCAGCAAGACCCATAAGAATACCAGAGAAAGGGTCAAGTCTTTTATAAGAAACATATTTATATTTTGGTTTACCACTTTTAGTTATTATAGGTTCTCCATTACTATCTCTTACTAAAAATCTAAATGAATATGGTTGCCAACCTTCTTCTTTTAACTGTGCAACTAAGGTTCTGTTTGCTTCGATAGCATCTCCAAATCCTACTGTATTAGGACCTGCACCTGTCATGGCTATCTCTGCAAAAGGATTTTCAATTTCTCTAGCAATTAAAGATGCAGATAAAAGTAATCCACTACCAAGATACATTTCTCCTCTAGCTCTTGCTGCTATGTTTGGGTCAGTACTTCTTAATGCTTGTCTATATTCTTGTAAAGCTAAGTTCAATACAGGTGTATATCTTACTTGTGTTTTGAAAATATTAATAGGTGTTCTTATAAAAGGAAAAACCATTCTACCAACAGGGTGTTTTGAAAAAGGTTGTAATCTTCCTCCTAAAGAATCTTTTGGTAGTTCTTTTGTAAAAGTTGCTTCGGCTGCATAGTCTCTAGCTTTCTTATATAAATCTGTAATACTCTTTGGTAATTTTTTTGTGCTTCCAGTATCAACTATTTTAAATACTTTTTCTGATTGTTCTGTTATATATTTTGTTAAGTCGTTTCCTACTTTCCCTGCTTTAACTCCTTTTTCCCAAGCTTCTGCTTTTACATAAGCTCTAAAATTAACTTGCTTTAAAAATTCATCTTCTGTAATTAACATACGAGAACCAAAACCATTTACATTTCTAAAGGTGTTGTATATAGAAGGTACAAAAGCATCAAGTAAAAACAAATCTACAAATGGTTTTACTACAGTTTGTGTTACAGCATTAGTTTCTGCAAAAGCTCTAACATCTTCAGCATTAATATTTCTTGATACTCTTTGTGCATCTTGTACCATAGCACCTCTATCTAATACGTTTTCATTAGCTTTAAAAGCTTTTCGTGCAACATTAAAAGCATCTCCTAAAGATGTAGTCATATAAATAAACTGTTTCCAACCTTTTACAAATTCATCATTATTAAACTCAGGTCTAAATGTAAGATTAGAAGGCTGTTGAAATATAGTTCTACCATAACCAACATTCATATCTTTCCTAAAAACAATTTTTGCAGCACCTAAAGATTGCGATAATGGTTTAGTTAAAGTATTAAGACTTGTTGATAAAAGGTTTACTACATGAGTAGGTGGACCGCTAAGTATAGAGTTAATAAATATTTCGTTAGTAAACTCTACACCTCTTAATAAAAGACCTTTTTTAACCATACGTTTCATAACTTCTGGATTGCCACCTGCTATATTCAAATATTTTGTAAGTCTTGTTAAGGCTAAAGCTGCTTCTTCATCTCCTTTCTCAACTAAATCAAATATTTGATTGAAGGTTTGATCTATTTCATCAATCCCTGCATCTTCTATAAACTGTTTGTTAAGGTCTTCAATGTTTTCTGTACCTCTTGATTTCTTACCAAAATCTTCTGCTGTTACTTTTACATCTCTTAAATCCCCTGCAATTCTCCTAGCACCTAAAGATTGCGAGGTTAATGAACCTACTCCTTTATTTAAGTAAACAAGACCTCGTAATACTTTTACTTCTTCTATAAATTCTTCTTTTATTGATTTTACTAAACTTGGATTTTTACCTACTATTCCATTATGTAAAGCAGCAGATAAATTAAAAACAGCTTCGCCATTTTTATTCATCATTTGATTTATTGATATGCTTGTTGCAGGTAAATATTTTGGGTTGTTAATTATTTTGCCATCTGATGTTTTAATAACAGGACCAAATTCTTGTAAGAAAAATCTAGCAGCTTCTAATGCCTGACCATTTGATTGTCTTTGAGAAGCAACAAACATATCTCCTAAAGATACAGACCTAGCCCATTTTCCTAATTCATCTGTATCTCTAAAATATTCACTTATATTTAAAAGATTTTTTCTAAGGCTATCAATACCACCGCCTGTAATATTCGGGTTAAATGTAGATTCTATTTTTTCGCCTACTTGTGGTATTTGTGTAGTATCTCCTATGCCTTGTCCTTTTTTTACTTCTAAAGGTTTTACTAAATCAATAACTTTTTCATCTAATAATTCGTTACCAGCTTCATCAATTCCTAAATCTTTAAATTTTAATTTTCTTTTTGCTTCTAAAGTTTGTAATATTTTTGGTGCAAGTGGAGAATTTCTAAAACCTTTTAAAGCAACAGACAAACCTGTTAAAGCTTCTCCTATGACTGCACCACCAAAAGCTTTTCTTAATCTTGCTTCTATAGGAGATATATCATCATCAGCTTTGAATATTGATGCTGGCATTTTTAAAACATCAACAACTGGTTCTAAAGCACCTTCATAAGAATCAACCATGTTGTAAAGGTTTTGTTCGTATGGGTCTTCTACTACAAAATCAGTTAAAAAACCTGCGATAAGGTTTCTTGTCCAAGCGTTTTTAATACCTTTAAGACCTTTGCTAAAGATACCCATAGGTAATAAGAACTGAGTTATAGCTTGTGGTATTTGATAAAATGCACCATCATCTTCTCTTTCAAAATAACTGTAATCTATTAGGTCATTATTATCGTATGGATTACCTGCTAAATAATCGTATATATCATCTGCAAACTCTACAGTTTCGTTTATTGCTTTTAAAGGACCAGTAATAGCACCTCTAACTACTTGTGATGCTTTTGTTTTTGTTATCTCTTCACTTACTTTTTCTTGTTTTTCTTTTGCTTCATTTCGTATTCGTGATCTATTTTCTAATATTTCATCAAAACTTCTTTGATTTCCTAAAAACTTATTATCAAAAAAATCTACTACACCTGCTTGTGCTTTGTTGATATTCTTACTTACAGAAGATAATGGTTGTTCGTCAAAACTTTTAAATAAAGCATCTGTTTCTGGTGTGTCTTTTTTATCCTCTTCTTCTTCGTTATTAAGAAGATTGTTTATGTTTGAATCCGTCATGTTAGTCAGTTAAAAACTTTTTATAGGAGTTATTTTTGTAAGCACTCCAAGCACCAAACCCTTGTTGATCGTATAGACGTTTAGCTGCTATTACATTAACAATAGGGTCATATAATTCATCTGTCGATTCTATTCCAAATAATTTCAATCTTTCTTCTAAAAACGCATCAATCATATTTAGTTGAAAAAGACCTATAGAAAATTCATTTTTCTTTTCTGGGTCTAAACCAGACTTTACAGTATCAATCATAGGGTCACCTGCTGACTCTGCCATAGCTACAGCAGCCATAATCTTTGCTTCTTCTGGTTTAAAGCCAACAGCTAACAACATTTTATTTATCTTAGCTTGTGGTATTTTTTTCTTTTTATCTACTCCTTTTAATATTTCATCTAATTTTTCTGTTTGATTTAGTTTGCGTTCTCTTGCTTCATCTTCTGGGGTAGATGGGGTAAATGCACCTGCTTCTATATTTTCAGTAGCATCTCCTATAAGTTTTTTCATGGGTTCGTATACTTTTTTAGCACCACCAAAACCAAAACCATATTCGCCTGTTTCTAAGAATTTAATATCTTGTTGAATATTAGCTCTTGTGCCTGATAGCCAACCTGCACCACCTATCGGCATATTTTCTAACATACCTTTGTATTGACTTATTAATTTATTTGCATTTTCTGTTGTAATACCACCCATCTCTTCAAGTGTCCTTATAACTTCTCTTTGTCTTGGTGGTAAATTTGTATTACCAAAAAAGTCTCCTTGTTGATCTTTGTTAGTTGGTACACCTTCAAGACCACTTTGATTATCGTCAATTATTTGGTTGTTAATACCTCCGTCTTGTTCACTTGAAGGATTTATTAATTCATTCATATCTTCAAGCAGTTGGTCGTCATATTTCTTTTTTAATTCTTTGTATTTATTGTTAATTGCTTCTTGTCCAACATCTCCTGACTCTAATTTCCATTCTCTAAATTCTGTTTTAAATCCTTCAAAATTTAATTTTTGCAAGGCAAGTTGTTTTTCTTTATTGATTTTTGCGTATATTTGAAATTTCTCGTCTGTTTGTAATATGCTTTTTGAGTGATCGTTATAAATAGTAAAATAACTATTTAAAGGTTCTAAAAGTCCTTTATCAACAGAACCAGTAAGAGTCATTAATTTATTTAATTTACTTATATTAGCTGGTGATTTAGGAGTCCTTTCATCTAAAAACCAACTTACTACTGCTGTTCTTGCGTCAGCTAAAGTATCATATACATTACCAGAAGTAATATTTTCAAGCATAATTGCATATCTTTCTAAAGTATCTCCATCTAAAGCTGCTACATTACTATCTATTTTTGCTGCTAATAATGGATTATTAATTTTTAATTCTTCAATAAGACTATTAGCTTCTTCTCCCTCCCCTGCTTGAAAAAGTTTTGCAGCAGTAAACATTCCATCAGATAAGTTTTTATCTTTAAGTCTTTTTATTTTTGCTGCATCTCTACTGTCTTTGCTTGCAGTATAAGATTCTACCTTTTCTAATAACTCTAATCTTTTATCTATATAATCTGGGTGGTTTGTAAGATTTAGATTTCCACCACTACCATAAGGAAATAATTTTATTGAATCAAATATTTTTAAAGCTATATCACTATCTCCTGTCTGATAACCTATCTCTCTTGCCTTATCAGCAGCACTTTCAAGAATTGTTTTATTTAATTTTGATCTTTCTGTTGTTGATAAACCTAATTTATTTATATCGTTTTCAAAATTATTTATAGAACTTAAAAATAAATTAAATTTTTGTTTACTAAATTCATCTGCATTGGGATTAAAAGTATTTAATTCAATTAGTGAATGAGCAAGTCCAACTGCTTCTGTATTTAATCTATCTACTTGAAATGCTTTATGTTCTTTTAAATGAAATTCATTCATTGTATTAGTCGCATTGACTAAATAAGGCATAAATTTTTTTGAAAATGTATCTTCATCTACATCTCCAAGTAAATCAATAACTTTATTTTTTTCTGTACTAAACCAGTTTTGATATTCTTCTGAATTTAAAGAAAAGTTGGATAAAGGTACACCATCTATATTTGTTGATCTGTATGAATTTTTTAAATTTGTTTCAATAGTACCTCCTAAAATTGTTGCTTTAGTTCTTCTGTAAACTTTATCGTAAAAAATATTACCACCTATCATCTCATTAGATTTTAAGAATTTTGTTGTTTCTGCAAAATTTTGTGTTGAATCATCTAAGGCATCATTAATAGCTTTTGATGCTGCTGCATCTGCTTCTTTTTTTATCTGTAAGCCAAGATATTTTTGTATGCTTGGATTAACAATTTTTAAAATATCAGCTAATTCTTCTGTATTCGTTTTTGGTAATACTCTTGGCTGTTGAACAAAAGTTTCTACTGGTGCAGCAGAAGAACGAAATGCAGTACTTTGAAAACTATTTGTCATTTAAAGTCCACTTGCTATGCCGACATAAGATTGCAAACCACTAGATGCAATACCTAATAGTGTCTGCCCTAAAGTTGGTATTTGATTATATGCTTGATTAATATTACTTTGTAAGGCATTTCTTCTATTTTCAAATTCTGCTTCTGTTGCTTGTATTGATCTCAAGTGTTGTCTTCTAGCAGACTCTAAAGTTTGATTTATTGATTCTCTATAGTTTGCAGCTTGTCTTTCTGTGTCCATTAATAATAATCCTATGGTTGTACCTGCTTGTTCTGATGCTACTATAGACGCTTTTGCTTGCAAAGCTTCAATATTTTTTGCAAACATATCTTGTGCAGCAGACTTAGATTCTTCTGATTGTCTTTCTTCTAATGCTTGTTGTTTTAACCTTTTAGCATCTTCGGCTGATCTATTTTCTATTAGTGCAGATTGATACGCTTGTTCTGCTTGAGAACGTGCAGCAGCCCTACCAACAAAAGCATTAGCAGCAGTAAGTCCTAGACCAATGTTAAATGCTGTTGCAGCAGAAATACCTGCTCCAATTTTGGCTGTTCCAAATAAAGCAGCACCAACACACATCTAGGCAATCCTCAAAAATTCGTAAAAAGGTTTTTTTTGTTGACCATAACTCTCATGTAAATTTACAAATGTAAACCCAAGAGCTTTTAACCATTTTATAGCAGAAGTGTTTTCTGCATATACATAATTATAAAGTATTTTATAAGACTCAAGTAGTTTATCAACCCATTCTCTGCCTTGTCTTATTAATTGTATTCTATATT
>VTLG01001672.1_pt1 | contig 16458 bp, 18 predicted proteins | sample 4694571 | NCBI WGS metagenome assembly VTLG01 (sample SAMN12604809, study PRJNA352737) | marine metagenome | biome: ENVO:00000447; feature: ENVO:00000209|ENVO:00000569|ENVO:01000036; material: ENVO:00002151; isolation source: viral sequences binned using virsorter ...
TTACCTCGTATACCACCAAAAATCCGCGAAAATATCGCACGAAAAGTTAATACAAAACCCAACACAAAAACCGAAGCTAACAAAATGAATGTAGCAAGGTCGAGTTTAAGAGCTTATAACAATAAACAGAAAGTATTAACTCGTCGTCTTGATACCTTGTTTAAAAATACACCACAATCAGAACTAAATAAATGGTCAAAGTGGAATAATTATAGCAATAATATTAAAACTCTTGTACCTAAAATTCATAATAAACATGGTAATAATGCCCGTAAAATTAAAAATAATAATAACAATAACTAATCATTTCTTATACACAAACCTAAATTTACTATACAAATCCGAAACCGGGTTCCCTTTAAGATCTTCCCACAGTGTTAAAGTAAACCCCAAATCTTCCATGCGCGTAAACAACATGTCCTTGTGCGCTATAGGTTCGACCTTAGGTCCGTCGGCGTAATACGGCGTATCGGCTAAGTGGACGTATAACTTTTCACCGAACTTGCCCGAACTCGTATGTTTCATTAAAAAGTAGTTCCCTAACTCGTCTTTTACGGGCGTGTTCATGATAATCTTATCGGAATTCGGTATGATTCCTATGAATTGACCTCCGGGTTTCATTCTATTTTTTATTGCTAATAAAGACGTCTCAAATAACGTGTTCGTTTCGAATATATAGTGTAACGAAAAGTTATAACATACGACATCGTATTTCCTATGCGGACACGCGAATATATCACCTTCGTAAAAGTTGACGCGTATTTTCATGTTCTTGGCACGCGACTTAGCCTCCTTAAGTGAGTCCGGGTTTGGTTCGCACATGTTTATATTAGCCCCGGCGTGTCGCCACTTTTGGAGATCACCGCCGAATCCACATCCTACATCCAAAATACTATCGCCTTCACGGGTAGCCGATTGGATGAGGAGACGCTTAGACTCGTTATGGTACTTGCGTATCTCCTCCATTTATTTATAATGGTTTTTATTTTTTAAATTAAGTTAGTAATCTTTTATAAAAAAAATAGATGTATATACACTAATAACCATAAAAACATATTACTTTTTTTATAGCTATTTTTTATGTACCCATTTTTGAACACTTCATGACATGTTACTATACTTACTCTCGCCATGTGTGGAACTTCTTTTTAATATAAAAGTACTTCGTATTATATAACCGACTCAAAATTTTTTTTAAAATGGCCTTAAAGTGCTCGAAAATGGGTACATAAACCCTAATTTTTTAGGGTAAAAAATAATCATAGTTTATATAAATGGAAACAGAAGATAAGACGTGCGATGATACCCAACCCGTCGCAAACTGGAAGTGTATATGGTTTACGTTAGCGTTAGCTGGTGGGTACTGGTACCTTCCACAGAGAAACAAGTGGGTCCTTCTAGGACTTTTATATTTACCGTACGTAGCACTCGCTTATTACGACCATTGGTACGATTGTAAACGTAACCTCGGACCAACGTACCTCGCCATGTTTTATCACTGGATAAAACCTCAAGATTCGGAACAGATCGTTAAGTATAAGAATTGGTGTCCCGAAATCAAAAATAGAGTTCTTTTCATAGATACGGTCATATTACTCGGTGGTTTAGTCATGTTACCATCGTTCCTTAAATGGAAACCTAAGTGAAAAAACAGGCTTAAAAAAAAGGTACTAAATAAACATATAACACAATGGCAACTCTTGAACAAGATTATACGACCGTACCTGGTCAATTATACGCGTGTCTTTCTGTAGTAGGTCCAGAAGCACCGCAAAAAAACGATAAGTTTGGTATTAAAATTAGAGGCGCGTTTAACTCGCGTGACGAAGCTGCTGCTCATGCGAAACGTCTTCAAAAAGAAGATGCGACTTTCGATATTTATGTCGTCGACATGTATAAATGGTTGTTAATTCCACCGGATAATCTCCAGATCGAAGATGCGCACTATGCGGATGAAAAGCTCGAGGAATTAATGATGGGGTATAAGGAAAATCAGGCACAAGCTGCTAAGATGTTTGCTGAACGTAAGAAGGATATGATGGCTGTTAAGGCACCTGGTACCGATACGTATTTCAAAACCGGTGACGAAAACTCGCAATTTTATACGAAACCAGACGAAGCCCCTATCAGTCACCCCGGTGAAGTTTTGGACCGTCTCCAAAAAGAAAAACCTGATGCGAATATGGAAGATCTCGTTAAGGAAGCGGACGAGATTGTTGCTCGGGAAATGAAGGAACGACAAGAAAAACGTGAAGCCGACGCAAAGAAAGCGTTGGAAAAGGAGGCTGAAAAAAGGGGGTTTAATTCCGTGGAAGTCATGCAAAAGTTCGACGAAGAAAAGGCTCGCGCTGATTTACAAGCTGCGGAAGAAGCAAAGAAAGCTCAAGTTGAACTTTCGGAACAGGCGCAGATTAAGGAAGACGATGGTAAAGATGGCGAAGAGGAAGTAACATCAAAAAATATGGAAAATGTAGACCCAGATGAAGCGTAAATTAATTTTGTTATTTAAATGTAAGTATGTTGAGTATTATATTGAACATAATCACCATTCTTATAGTGTTAGTATCCGTCGTTTTATTTTTCAGAGTGTATAGGGATCAAAAAAGTAAATCGGGAGGTGGTGTCGACAGTGAAGAGGTTACACCTTCTAAAGTTGCCGAGGACATGGCTAAAGATCCACTCATAGTAAGTAGATCATATTTTACTGAACCGAAAACGGGTAATATAGGTACGTTTACGGGTCAACAAACTACATCTGAATATGATTGGATAAAAGGTAAACCTTTTATCCCGGTCTAAGTATTACGGGTTGCATGGTTTTACCCATGAAAAAACCTAACAAAAACGCTACAAAAATTATAATGTACCCCGTTTTATCTAAATTCGAAAATATATCGTTTTTTTCCTGGTATTGAGGTTGTGAGTTATAATAAACCTGTTGTTGAGCAGGGTGTGTATAATACTTATCGTCTACAATTTCATCGTCATGTTCATCGCGTTCGTCTATTAGATCATTACTTTTTTTATTTATGAATTCATCTGGGTTATATTCAATTGGTGTTCCAACTTCAGCTTCCATATATAAAAAAGGTATCTATTTTTTTAAGCTTGTTATTTACTCGCTATATTCTTCTTCTTCTTCTGAGTAGTCTTCATCTTCGTCCGTATCGTCTACAACAAACCCTTTTAAATTACCATTATCATCCGCATCTTCGTCGTCCTCATCATATTCATCATCCTCATCTGAGCAAAAGTCTTCGTCATCTGTTTGTAAAACATCGTAATCAGAGTCGTATTCATCTTCCTTATAATCATCTTCCACTTCTTCGAATAATTCTAATCGTTGTGGTACTTTAGAAACTCTCCCCGAGCGTGTTTTTACAACAGAAACCATCGTATAATTATTAAATATACAATTCTTTTAAGTATTTTACTCACTTTCGTCCTGTAAAGTAGCATATAATTCGTCAAAATTTAGTTTTATATTACTAATAACGATATCTATATCTTCTAAAACACTAGTATCACCAGAAACTGAACTGAGTGCTATTTCATCTAGATTTGATATAGATCTATTCATTAATTTTTTAGATAGAATTGTATTCGATCTGTATTCGAGAGCCATTTTAATATTTTCTATGAATTCGGCGTGAATAGACGGGTTTAATCCTGAATATTTATATGTTTCACGTATGAGTTTACGAATTTTTATAACATTATTCTCTTTCGTTGACACTAGAGAAGATGCGAAGTATATAACAACGGCTAAAACAATTACTGCTAGCATTATATTCTATAATTTATCTACTATTTTTTTATCCAAATAATGTTTGCGATTTTCGCAATTGCACACCTGTTCAATTTTATTTTTTATAATTTTGAACATGACATTACTTTTCTTACAATGTATACACGTGTAATTAGTTCGAGCTGAGTATTCTTTTATTTTTGTTTTGGACTTTGTCTTTTTCATTTCTATTCTGGAAACTTTAAAATCATCGTCTATTTTTATCATATTTTTCATTATAAAAACTGTAAGTTGATCAGTTAGATTTAAATCGTATTGTTTTATTTCTTCTTCTTGTTTTTTCTTGGTGAATTTCATATTAGTCGGTGGTACATACTTTTTAACACCGCCTTCTTTATACAAACGATTTATAATATTAGGTGGTAATTGATGTCTTTTACCTGTAAAATCTTTACAAAATCCGTAATGTCTTATTATATCAGTTGTAGAAAAACACTTTTGTGCTATTGTTTCTCCTAATATATGAAACCATACATGATTAGAATTATGGTTACATTTTTTATTTTCACAATAGAAAGAATTTGTTGAAACGAGGAAGTTACCATTACATTCAAACATTTTTGTAACACGTGAAGTTGTCTGTCCTTCGAGATTTCTATTTATAAATTTTTCGAGAAGTTGTAATACTTCTTGATCTTTAAATTCGTTTTTAATTTCATCCGAAAAAGAATTCTCTTTATCATTTTTATCGTAATTTATAACTGCCCCTTCTATTATAACAGGTGTTGTGCTTTGTGTACGTATGGTTGCCATTTTTAACACTTCGATATCACCTTCCCTAGGATTTTGTATTTCTTGAAGTACATGAAAAGAAGATTGTTCGTGACCACATTTAAAAATGAATAATGGTATGTATTCACCTTGTATTTCTTTCCCCGTATTGTTACACTCTTCACATCCTTTTCCTAAACATTTTTCGTGTTTACCTTTTTTATGTGAGTAAGGCATTCTAAAACCACTACCTTGTGCTTTTGTATCCGAACTTCCATACACGGCTAAATCAACTATATCTGACCATTCTTTACTTCCATCATAAATGAAAAGTGCGTTTATGACGTGTTCTCTGAGTGCTATTGCCGATGATTTATTTACTACAAAATCTGGCCAATTTATATGAACACCTGATTTTATTAGATCCTTACACGCGGGTTTTGGTTCGGCCACTGATATTAAAGCATTACCACCACCATGACTTTTAACTATACCACATATTAATTGACATATATCGAATATTTCACGTATTTCTAATTCTTCTTTCGCTTTGTGATCGATATCGATAAAAAAATTATAATTTTCGGTCTTTTGTTCGACTACGAATATTTTTTCGTCCGCTTTATACGCTTCTATACATTTTTCATAAAAAAAATTCAATCTATCAAATGGCACGGAAAGAACACCGCCGTCCATGAGCACATGTGATACATTGGAGTTGTTTAAGAACCCCTGTTCCTTACACCATTGTTTAAACATGATGTATACTTATAATTCATTAGTTTTATTTTTTTATATTCGTTCATTCATCGCTATCGTAGTGATGTCGCCATATTGTTTTTCTATACGAAATTTCTGGATACTGTTCCTGTTCTGATAAAGTTTTTTTAAGTACCAAAAGTTCATAAACTTTATCGTTTTGATGAACTTCTAAATACCTGTTTGCTTTACTTTCGGTATATCCATGATGTTCAATTAGTATATCTTTTATTTGCGACAAAATATAGGCTTTAGACTTCATTATTTAATAGAGAAGGTTTTTCTATTAAGAGAAGTTACACACGTATAAAATTCGGGGTTATTGAGAACATTTTTGACGATCCTATCCCATTGTTTTTTTGTATTGAATTCTGTTAAGGTTTCAAAATTCATAAAATCATTTTCATCAAACGTTCTTTTAATTGGTAATTTTTGTATTTTTTTTAAATTTGTTTTTTGTTTTTCATCGTTAAACTTCTTAATGAGTTCGTTTTGTTCCTGTTGTGTATAATTTACGAAAAATATGAACACGTTATATTCTAATTCTACTCCTGGACTTTCCTTTACTGTAAACTTGAAAGTAGTATACTCACCTTTTTTGAGACTTATGACTCCTCTCGTTTCCTCTTCTAATTCTCGTAAGGCACATCGTATTGGATTGGGTATTTCTCTTCTTCTACACCCGCCAGTGACGAAAATCCAATCTTTGAATCTTCTATCTCTAACGGTAAGAAACTTCGGTTTAGAACCTGTAAAGGTTACAGGTATTGCAATAGCCTTGTATTTCTTCATTGCGCATTTGCAAGTTATAATTGAGCGAGATGATTATTCTGAAGAATCCTCTTCGCTTTCTTGATTTTCTTCACTTTCTGTGTTCACTTGGGTTTCATTTGTGACGTCATTTTCGTCATTTTTTGGCATTATATTGGAAATTTGTATTGGCCTGACTTTTGATAAAAATGAAGCCATTTTTCCATTCATACCCTTAACATCTTCCATCTCTTCCTTGGTCGTTTTGAGTTCCTTGTACATATAAATTGAAACAGCTATGCACATTATAACGGCAACTATCATTGCGGTATCTTTATCGAACGTAAACATTGTATATTAAATTTAGTATTCATGTTTTTAAGTTCGTATAATCGCGCCCATGTGTACACCGTTTTCCTTTGGGCAGTCATACCCCATTTGAGCAAATTGAATCTCCTGGTAATGTCCCTCTTTACACTCCGCATTTTGAGCGGGTTCTTGTTGTTTAGAGTCGACGAGATGATTCAAAGTTCCGGATTTAGGATCGTATGTAATAATAAAAATGAAAGCTAGTAAAAAAACTAATTGCCAGAACATTTATAATAAGTGGCTATAAAAAATAATTTAGTTCGAGTACATCAAACCACCCATACCGTTTTCAATACGGAGGATGTTGTAGTTGACACCATAAATGTCAGATCCATTGTTTTGGGTATCACTTACAATACGCGCAGAATCGAGTCTACTGAAGTTAAGCGACCCCGTTGGTTGGAGTTTGGACGTGTCGATACAGAATGGAACCAAAAGCGTAGTGTCGTTATGACCGTCAGTCTCAGAAACAGATGATTGCGTATGGTAGTACATTGGAATGGCAGTAAAGTGTGGATCGGCATCCTTGAAATCGGTAACATCCGTACCGTTGATTTGGAGCTTAATCTTGTTACCCGCAGATGTAAGATCGGACGAACCCGTTGTTTTAGCGACCAAGTATTTCATTGGATGGTTAAAGCTAAGTTCCTGGATCTTACTCGAAGATGCGATAGCTTTTTGTGTTTGTGTAATGATCATGTTTTGTGGCGTAGACGACAAGGCCGTACGTTCATCCGTATCGAGGTGGATGAATTGCGAAAAGCATTCCCATCGCGAAGAAGCACCGGCGATTGTTCCCCACGAAATTCTGACTTCAACATCGTGGTATTGAAGCGCGACCAATGGGAGCGCGGATTGGGCGTTTTCGCAAAACGAAAACCTGAGTGGGTAGAATTTACCAGGGTTACTGGCAAAACCCGTCGTAGACTTAGTAAGGTTTTGGGACATAGTGATTGGCGCGAGATCCATCGAGAATGTAGAATCTTGCGTATCAATGACTTGACCACCGATCAAGAGTTCAACTTTATTAATTTGAGTGCGTAAATTGGCGACTGAAAATTCTTGCGCCGCACCATCCGAACCAACTGGTGTTAAGTAAACATAACCAAGCATATCACCTTTACGCTCGAACCTAACAGTGGACATACCATTAGACGATGGGTTGCCCTGGATAGTTTGTCTCTCGACAGTTTGGGCAAAGTTTGTGTGACGTTTATAGTTAGACCTAAAAAAGGAAACTTCGGGTTGACCGACGAGGTGCGCATCTTGGGCACCGATTGCGACGAGTTGGGCTATACCTCCAGACATATTTTATATTATACTAAGGTTTTTTATTTTTAAGCCTTACTATAACATGAAAGATTGGAAAAAAAGAATTTAAGCTGCCGTGAATGAAATTGCGTTCATGTAAATATTCGCGTCTAATTTAGATACGGTCAAAAGACCATGACCGCTCTGGGCTATAGAAACATCGGTTGTAAACGCAATCTGATCTATACCTGCCGTGATTGTTTTTAAAACTTTTCTATCCGCCCCTGAAGCTAAAAGCGGTACTACGATTTGACCCCCGCTTGGTAAGTTTGTAACTGAAAGTATGGCGACGTCCGCGTCTATAGACGTGAGTGGTGCTGTACCGTAACTTTTGTTTTTACAATCTATTGCGAGTGTTCCTGACCCTGAAGTCCAAGTAGTTGCTATTTCCGTGTTTGTGAGTTGGAGGTTTTGTGAGGTAAGGTTTGAATCACAAAATACGTTACCAGTTACATTTACATTTGATCCGATACTGATACTTTTTGACGTCGTAAAGTTATTATCACCGTACGAAGCGTGTGGACCCGTAAACTGAATAACGTTCGATGTCGCATTTGCGCTCGCGCCCGCACTCGCAACATCGTCTAAATTGAATGGTGACGCTGCGACGTGTAAAGCACCGATTGTAATGGTATCGGCCGAAACGTTACCGGTAACCGTGAGTACGTTAGACCCGTACGTGTTTATTGTAAGGTTTGATTCACCGGTAGGTCCTGCCCATGGGGCTTTACCTATACTGACGTTAGCGTGATCACCCGAACCTTCCTCGTGTGTAAATTCCATGGTCGAACCACCTTGTCCCCCTGAATCGTAAATCTCACCGGTCGTTGTATCTATCGATAAAACGTTCTTTGTCGATGTAGAACCACCTTGTACTTCTGGGGAAAGTATTATTGCATCGTTTATGAAAAGATTACTCGTGTCTCCTGCGCCAGTAATATGAATATCATTCGCAAATTTAAGTTTTTTATCAGCTGCGATTGTAATATCACCCGCGGACGTTAAACCCGTGGTCGCGTTATTAAACGCGACTGTAACTGTTGTCTCTGCGCCCCCATCTGTAATAGCCTGTAAAGTCGAAGAAACGTCGTCCCACGCTACTCCGGTATTATCGCTTCTAAGGAATTTTTTACTTGATGTATGAGGTGCAAGTTTAGCTAACGCAGTTCCAGATGCTGGACCTAATAATAGTTCGTTTGTTGCAACTGTACTTATACCCGTACCACCACTCGCAATTTCAATAGGAGTACCTGCAGTTACTTTACCTGTTGTCGTGACGTTACCAGATAAGACGTTACCCCAAATGTTTGCGGTAATGTACGGGTGGTCAGTTATACCACTCGCCAACGTTGGTACGATTTCTGGACCAACTGGATCACTGTGTGTGTATGCGATAGTATATTCCTTCTTTAAGCCTCTAAAACCATGAACAACATTCGCAGTACCCATGGTCATGATCATACCCAAATCGATTGAATCACTCGAGTTATTGTTACCGACCTCTATAAGTGGATCGTTAATCGTTAGACTGTTTTCATGACGAGCAGTGAGGTTTCCTACAACGTGTAAATTACCTGTAATTTCAACATTTGAACCTATTGAAAAGAGATCGTCTCCGTCGAATTGGAGTTTTGGGTCCGATGATAATACCCCGGACCCGGTTGTAAATGGAATTCTGTTATTATTCAACCCCGATGCTGTAATGGTACCGGTTAATGTTGGATTGTCGAGTGTAGCGCCGGTTATTGTCGATGTCCATTCGGGTAAACTTGCGTCTGATTTCATTTGTAAAACCTCATTAGCTGACCCTTTATCAAGTCCCGCTATTGTATCACTAGCATTTGCATAGAGTATATCACCGGCCGTCACTGTATCTAATCCTGTACCACCTTTGGTTACGGGTACGGTAGGTAAAACACTTGTTGAGAGCGTACTACCTCCAGCTTGTACTACATTAGACGCGTTAATATCGGCAAGATCCGAACCACTCCCTTCGAACGTGGCGGCCTTTATTTTACCTGCGGTCGTGATTGTTGTACCGGTATCTGTTAAATTCATAGACCCATCGGATTCTGCGGTCGTAGACCCGAGAACGGCATCTAGGGTCGTAGCAACGGATGACCATTCGGGTATATCACTAGACCCGAGTTTAAGATACTTACCAACATCTGCGTTAGAACCAGCGGGAGCGAGTGTTCCGAGTGCTGTACCCGAAGCTTTACCGTAAAGTATTGTACCATCTGTGTACGAGCCCTGACCCGTACCACCACTAGCCATTTCTATAGGTGAAGTTGTAGTAACCGAACTCGCTGAAATTGTATTAGAACCCGCAATTTTACCGTATATTGCACTAGTGGTATTGTTTCTTACAAATATATTACCACCAACATCGACGTTACTCGTTGTATGAATACCCGTGAGTGCGTTTGTAAACTGAACCGTATTGGATGTAACGTTACCTTGGTTTACGATATTTTCCATTGTAAGGTTCGAAAGGTAATACGAATCGCCTCGGTAATTTTGTGCGTTTACGTTACCGACCGTATCTAATGCGTATATCGAACCCGTGGGTACATTCATTTGAACTTGACCCTGGTTACCTATACTTATAGCGTGTGCGGGTGCGGTGTTTGCTAAACCAAGATTGGAACCTGTATAAGTACTACTATGTACTATTCCCGAAACTTGAATTTTATTATTTTCATTTTCGTCTATATTGATAGAGGACCCCGTTGTAAATTTATTTGATCGTGTTGTACCTTCAACGCGAAGTGTGTTCGTATCACCCGTTGGACCACACATGAAAACCTTATCTTTTACCGATAGGGCGTGTATGGGCGCATTATTGGCGACCCCGATATTCGATGTTGTTACGAAACCTGTTATTGCGTTACTAAACTGGACCGTATTTGAAGTAACATTACCGCGATCCGTAGCAGATTGTAAAGTAACACCACCTAAGAGTGATGTAGGAACACTCGAATCAACAACTTCTTTCGTTGCCGCGGCATAACCTACGAGGTTAGAACCTGCTAATTCAGCAACGCGGAGCGGTGCCATATAAATGGAACCCGTGTTGGTCGCATTAATTGCGTTTTCTGTAGCATTGAATACGATGGTATTTTCAGCCTGGCTATCTGAAACGTGTTTACCAAACCGGATTTTGGTAGACCGTTCGATCGTAGGTATGTTTTTAACCATATTAATATAAGTATGTATTTTAATTTGCATAGATGAGACCAGCTAATCCATTATCAATCCTGAGTATATTATAGTTAACTGCGTATATAGGATCGGATATGTTTCGGGATTGACTGTGTATCTTTGCTGAATCTAAACGACTAAAATTGAGAGTTCCTGTCGGCTGAAGTGAACTCGTTGAAAGACAAAAACAGTATAAAAAGAAATCGGGTGATGTTACGAATTGTGTATGGTAATAATTTTGAACCTCCATGAAATGAGGTTTTCCCCACTTATAGTTACCTATATCGAGTCCATTTATTTCTAGTTTAACCCTATTATCCGCAGACGTTAACGCGCCATTTACAGTTGTATCCGAACACGCGAGATATTTAACCGGGTGGTTAAACGTGAGTTCTTGTGTAAGTTCTTGGGACGGAATACTTTTTTGAACTTGTGTAATTAAAAGATCGTGTTTTCTGGAAACTATATTCCCGCGTTCTTCGTTATCGAGGTAATAATAATTCGAATAACATTCAACGTTATAGTTTCCAACTTGTGAACCCCAGTGAATACGTATTTCTACTTCATGATACTGTAAAGCAACTATCGGTAAAGCACATTGTGGACCTTCACAGAAGAAGAATCTTAGAGGGTAGAAATACGACCTCGCGCTCACACCCGGGTGTGTCCCGTTAGAGCTTTTAGAAACGTTTGTTGCGAATGTATCTATAGCTATTTTTTCCGTAAAAACTGCGTCTTGAGTATCTATAACCTGACCACCGATAAGTAATTCGACCTTATCTATGAGTTCACTCCAATCTTGGTAATCGAGTGCCTTTGTGTTATCGTCTATTGTAAAATATGTGTATCCGAGTAAATCACCCGAACGTGGGAATTTAACTGAAGACATAGCGTTATTTTTCACAGCTCCCTGTATCGTTTGCTTTTCGACGGATTGTGAAAAATTAGAGTGTCGCTTAAACGTTGAATTAAAGAATGATATTTCCGGTTGTCCCATTATATGTTCATCTTGAGCACCAATGGCAATGAGTTGTACGACACCGGAAGACATTTATAATAAGAAAAGGTTAAAATTATAAGTACATAACGCCCTGAAATAATTAATAGGCTAAATTTCTTTTTTTGCAAACGAATTTAAAAACGAAAATGGCATCACCACATGAGAGTGTATCACCAGCTTGGTCGTCTAAATTAAAAGTTACTCTATCGAGTTTTCTGATTGGGTTATAATATTGTTGGATAATTGGATACTCGTTTTTAAAGAATACGGCTGTTTGATTGGATGAAGATCCGTGTATCTCGTGTTCACACATAATCGTTCCAAAAATACCGTTAAGGTGGTTATCGGCATCATCGAGATCATTTTTCCCGCGTTGTGTAAAATGATTTTTAAGTTCCTCTATACCGATGTGTATACATCTCGTGGTATTATCGGTTGCGTTAATACTCGCGGCGAGTAGTTGCGCCTGAACAACATTTTCGAGTGGCGTTGGTAAATGAAGTGTAAAATCAGTATCGGAAGATGGGTCTAGGTTATCGAGTATAACAGTATGATGTTCGTATTCGAAATCAGGTAAAGTGGACTGACTAGTCACTAAAGCCATTTATATATACTGGAGATTTTACTTCATCTTGTATCCCGCTTGCGCCGCGACCAACTTTTGGCCTTCGCAAATACCGCCTCGACTATCCGAGTAGTACGATTTACCGAGACACTCTTCCTTAGACTCGAGGTTGAAAAGCGAGTCTTCGTTCGTTGTTTCGATATCGACTGGGCTGTAGTAGCTGGTTCTCAAAAATTGGAGAACACACAAAATCGCAAAGACGATCACGATCGCCTTGAGTGTACTTTTATTGGTAGCGTTAAGTTTCATTTGTAATTGACAAATATTTTTTTATAAAGTGCGTTAAAGAAATTAGAATAGTTTCAATATAAAGATTAATGGACGGTGAGATCATCCTTAATCGAGGTGACACGAATGTTATGAAATTAGACGATAACGAACAGGCCCTGATGAATGAGATTGAAATTGAAATTCCAAGACCTCAGCCTGTAAAAAAACAAATGCCAAAACCCATGAAAACACAGTTTACTCCACCACAAACACAAACTTTCCAGGAAGATATAGATTCTTTTGCGAATCCCAATAAACAAAATCAACCTACAGCCCCTCCAGCAGAAGAACCAGTTGATTACGGAGAATACGAAGCTGAAGACCCCGGGTACGATTACGGCGGCGGCGGTGGTATTGGTGGTATGAGCGGTGGTCCGTATATGGAAGAGGAACAACCATCACCTGGGTATAAAACAATAGACGAAGAGAAGGCCGATCTTGTAAACAAAATTGGTCGATTAGAAAAGAAAGGGTTTACGGTAAACAAACGTTTAAACGCGTATTCACCTATAGATGAACTTAGAACAGAGGTTAAACGAATTACGTATAGTATAGACGTCGATAAATCCATTAAATTTTCCAGACGAATGCTTATCGCATGTACCACTGGTTTAGAGTTTATGAACAAAAAGTATAACCCGTTCGAAATTCAACTCGACGGTTGGTCGGAAAACGTCATGGAAAACGTCGAGGATTACGATGAAGTATTCGAGGAGTTATACGTGAAATATAGATCTAAAATGCACGTCGCACCAGAAATTAAACTTATAATGATGCTTGGTGGATCGGCAATGATGTTTCACTTAACGAATAGTATGTTTAAATCGGTCATGCCTAACATGAACGACGTGATCAAACAGAACCCAGAACTCGTACAGAACATGATGTCTGCGGTTCAGAATACGGTTCCAAAATCGCAACAACAATCGGGTGAAACTGTGGATGCGAGCGGACGACGCGAAATGCAAGGTCCAGGTTTAGACATTTCGAGTCTCATGGGTAATATCATGATGCCACCAACACCGCCAATGAGTACTACGAGTATACCACCGAATACTAACGCACCAGGTGACGATGACGTAGACGACGATATTTCGGATATTGCCGAGGGTGATGTTGCGAATACTAAAGACGAAAAAGAGGACGGTGATAATGAAGTACGCGAAGTTAAAGTTACCCAGACCAAATCAAAACGGGGTGGTGGGAAAAAGAAAAAGTCGGTCGAAATTAATTTATAAACAATAGTATAAATGATAGGGTATTGTCCTTTAGACGAAGATCCTATTGAGAGACCCCAACGTCAGGAAGTGGTCGCTAAACCCCAGGTTACTAAACGTAAAAAACGTAACATTTTGGGTGAAGACGATACCGAATGTAATTACGTTGTCATGTTCTTTATTGCGGGTGTTATAGCACTCGCGATCATGGACTCACTTCCAGGTAAAAAGTGAAGTAAACCATCTACCATCCTGCGTTTTCCAGCATGGTAAATGTGATTTTGTTTTTTTAAATTATTATGCGTTTTCCAAAGCCGTTACGCGCGCTAATAGATCAGCAACTTGTGTTTCTAACGTCACGACTTTCGTCTTTTCAGTTTGTAATTGTCTATCTACTTCCTGTAAAGCCGCAGTTGAAACTGCCCATATAGCATCTTTATTTAAATTATTAAAGTCTTGAATATGTTCACCGTGTATATACGCACCAGTAACGTTAGTAAACTTATCACTATTTTGTATTGTTATGACATTACTTCCTGAAAACGAGAGTACTGGTACGGTGAGGTATTGATTATTATCAGTCGTGATATTTATATTTGACGTGTTGGATAAAGTTAAACCTTCAACCGTGGTATCTAAACGAAGTTCGAGTACGTTACTATCACTCGTAACACTTACATTAGAGTTCGTAAGTATATTTGGAATATCACCTTCACCTACCGTAACCGCGTACGGTAAAACGTTCGCGACTTCTTGGGCGATAAAACCGTATACGGTATCCGTTCCCTGTTGTTTTTCATCTATATAATTGTATATTTTGGGTTCGAGAAGACGTATTTTGTCGAGTGCAGAACTATCGTTTATATCACTTATATTCTTTTTTATACGTCTATCTGAAAACGCATGAAACGCCCAACCCGCAACTCTATTAGTTGCGTATATACCATAATATTGATTACCACTTTGACCAGTATTTACTCCCGAAGTACTTAGTATTGCATACGACAAATTTTGTCCAGAACCCGAGCCCGATACAACAAGTAATCCTTGTGTTGGGCTAGTTGTGCCAATACCAACACGACCACTTGTACTATGTATCATCATTCTCGAGTTAGACGTACTCGCCCTATAAGCGCTACCATTATTTGCCGTTCCTTCTACACAAAAGTGTAAATCCGCGCGACTCCAACCAACTGCGTCTGCTATTATAGCACACTTGGGTTGTGAGTTTGAATCATTGTAATGCGGTGTACCTAAAAATAAAGCTGCCCGATTCCCTGAACTATCGCTATATGCTTGTATGTATACATTAGATTCTCCATGGTCTCCTATGTATGTGTGTATATGTGCCTCTGGTGACGATGTTCCAATACCAAGTTTATCCCATATTCGAACAGCTCTATTTGTAGTACTCGTTCCCGCACCTACAATATCGAGCGCGTCGTTAGTACCCGTACTCCACGTACTGTACCCAATTTTACCCGCGTTTGTTTCTTTTCCGGATACACCCGTCCCCCATTCGAACGTATTTGTTCCGGATAACGATGATCCACCTCCACCTCCACCACTTACCGTTGTCCAAGAAACAGTGCCTCCCGAACCACTGCTTGTAAGAACTTGACCGTTCGTACCCGCACTCCCGTTTGCTAGAATAGTCTTTAAAAAATTCGTTCCCGATGAACTAAATTCCATGTGCGTTTCCGTATTTAACGAGGAGGCACTGTTTGATATTTTTAGTTTATCGTCATCATTGTTATCGATACCCATAGACCAACCGGTAACATCTGTATCCCACGAAACAAACGGGTCACCCGAATTTGTGCCGTTTACTTTCATAGCCATTATAGCGTGGTTTGTACCCGAAGTACCAGTTTGTGAAAGAAATATACCGTTATTCGTTGGTGAGGTATTACTCGTAGACGCTAATACCTGTAAAGGCGCACCCGCGGATGAAGTTGATCCGAGACCGATAAGCGTAGAATCATTTTGTCGGAGAGTTCCCGTAAAGTTTATATCCCCCGTAACGTCTAACGGGTACATGGGCGAAACGTTCGCGATACCCAATTTTTGTTCTATATACGCGTCCCCGCCAACACTCAAACGTTCCGAAGGTGGGCCGTTAGTATAAAGGTCCATGGGAGTTAGGCGTCTTTCCGCGTATGTAAGGGCCCCGTTACTAGAATTATAAATACCATTATGCGTACTACTCGCGTGAACCATACCTATATACGCGTCGACTATAGAATCGCCATGAGTGTCCCCAACGTAAAAATTAGCATGATTCGAGTTGGTACTTGTTGTAGCTGTGCTACCAGTAGACGCCAACGATTTCTTATTGCCATCTATCCATAGATGATTATTAGATGTTGATTGAGTTTCGTTAGGTTTGTTTATATAAAAGAATAAGTGGTACCACTTATCTTTTGTTAACGCT
>VTLG01002861.1_pt1 | contig 16457 bp, 20 predicted proteins | sample 4694571 | NCBI WGS metagenome assembly VTLG01 (sample SAMN12604809, study PRJNA352737) | marine metagenome | biome: ENVO:00000447; feature: ENVO:00000209|ENVO:00000569|ENVO:01000036; material: ENVO:00002151; isolation source: viral sequences binned using virsorter ...
ATGTAAGCATTAGCTGCTCCACCATCAGTACCAATAATATCATTTGCAGCACCACCAGAAGCTAATCCACCATGTAGATCAACTAAAATTGTAGTGTAGATAAGACCACCAACTTTATTAACAAAAGTGCTAATTGCATCATCAGCAATTCCTGTGCCATGATCGTTAGGTGTAATTTTAAAAATAGTTGCTGCTGTACCTAAACTTGCATTGTTAGTACCTGTTGAAGTACCTGCTGCTACAATGTTGTTTCCAGTGCTTGCAACTTTTTCTATTTCCATACCACCCGCTGCTTTTATAACAGCATAGTCTACAAATGCTCCTGTAGTAGTGTTCTTAGTTGTTGCTTTTATATCGCCATCGGAACGTACCGTTCCATTAAACGTTGTTGTTGCCATAATTAAATCCTCCTAGTTTTCCGAACATAGTCTCTAGGCCGTCGACTACACGCGTCTATGTTCTAATTAATTGTATAGTGATTTTTTTATATAGTAATTTTTAATAGAGTGCAAGAGATCCCTGCATAAAAGTACGATTTCAGCGATGTGACGTTTATCTAAGTAGCCACAGAAACTTCGGGGGCAGCATTTTGAATTGCATTTTCTCTATCTGCAATTTTAGATTCTTCCAGTTTGATCTCAGTGATAATACCCTTAATTGCATTATCAATTTCGACCATATTGAGAGTATATTTGCCAAACTGCTCATACTCCAACTGCCACCTCAACTCCAAGGACCTTTTTTGTTTGTATAGGCCTTCGGTCATGACTAACCTCCTCATAGGTTATTCTACGGGCGTCATTAAACATTCCCGATGATTCCCACTTTATACTTTTTTCTCCCAATTTGTCAAGGATTGATTGTTCAATGGAAGTGGCAGAATCCTCCGCTAAAACTTCAAATTTAGCGTGATGATCATAAGCCCATATATTTACTAGGAATTTTTTAAGCATTTTTTCTTTCTATTTATGAAATGTGGCGGAACTATGTCCCGCCACAAATTTATTTAGTTATTACGCACCTGGTGATCCGAAGATACCTCTCCAGTCAGACCAGCCGAAGCTGTATCTTTCTCGAGCTTTGTATCTAACGTTTCCAGAATCAAAATCGCCTTCCATAGCTGTTTTGATTGGTGCTCTAACAAAATGTTTTAGTCCATTTGGTACATCTGTTTTAATGAAAAACGCATCTGTATCAGTTAAGTAATGGTTCACAGTATAACCCTGTGGAATCATTCCCATAGACACAACTGCATTGATGTCATTATCAGCTGTTCCAGTTCTTTGTGTAGACTTCATAAGTCTCTCTGCAGTAAATTGAAGCGCAGAAGGAATAATTAATTTCATTCCTTTAGCTGCAATTTTAAGACCTCTTTCATCAGTTAGCGCTGCAATGTCAATCATTGCTTGCTCTAAAGATGTTTCGTTAAGGTCTGCCGCAGTAGATAGTTCGTTTTGCTCAGTACCAGCAACAATTACGTGTGCTGTTGAACAAAGTTCTAAACCATCTCCACCAGTGTATGAACTGTTAAACGCTCTGTTAAGAACATTTGCTGCTTTAACTTGTTTCGCGTTAGCCATTGATCTAGCTAATGCTTTTGTATATCTAGACGCAAGTCTATCATACAAATTGTCTTCAATTGCTTCTTCAGTAATTGAAAAAGCTAAAGCAAGTGTTTCATGCGTGTAACGAGCTGTGAAGGTTTCTGTTGCTGCGTCATAGTTAATACTTTGACCTTCAGGTTTAACCCCAGCATTTCCGAATCCAGATAACATAACTTCTTCTTCAAAAGCTCTGTCTGAATTTTCTTTGCTAAAGATTTCTTCATGCTCATTTGCATAGTTTTTATATTCCAGGCCGAATAGTGCATTCAATCCTGGCTCTAGTTCTTTTACTAGTTGTGATCGTGATATAGCCATAATTTATTCTCCTATTCCTTATATGCCTGTTGCGAACGTAAATACATGTTCTTCTTGGTTGAACACAGCGTATGCATTGCAATTTGCTGAACTTGTATCACTGTTGTCTGGATCTACTGAAATTCCGACTTGTTTAAGTCCTTCAGCAGTAGTTCCAAATGTAGATGTATCTAGTTCCTGAGTCGATTGACCAGTAATAGTACTTCCACCTGTGCCTACAAAGTTCCCTGTTGCAAAATTTAGGGCTGCTGTGCCCGTGCCATCATGTTGTGCTTCAAAAATGATAGTTGGGTCCATGTATATGGATGCTTTAAGATCCGAAGCATTAGTGCTTGCTGGATAATAAGCGCTCCAAGTTGGTTTACTTGTTGTTGGGTCAGTGTAAAACACACCAGCGAAAACACCTGCTTGTTGCACGTCTCCGACTGTTGCTGCTTCAACACCGCCTGCTGTTACTGCTTCAACTACTTGTCCAGTATAAATTGCTGTATCGTAGTTTGCGGCAATATTAGCTTCTTCTGTTCTGATTTGTCCACCTGTAAGTGATCTTGCAGGTCTGAAACCAAAAGCTGCGTCTTGATTTGCCATAGTTTTATCTCCTAATGTGACCTGCCCCGTAAAGAGCCTCCAGCCACGGTTTTATATTAATTCGTTGGATTAGGAATCGTTAAAAAACTAACTCTTCTTTGTTCCACCGAAGGTTACACGAGTCTGCCTCTCACTATTGATTGGCATACTTGGGTGCTGATCCTTCAGAAGATCGTTATCAACTGCGTCGTCTTTGTCTTGCGTAATTTTATTAAAATACGCGTCGCGCGATTTAACGAGCTCATTAGATATCCTAGCCAGCAATAGGCCGCCAACTCCGATGACCCCTTTGTATTTTCCTTCACCCAGAACTGGATAATCTTGATCTGGATATTCATCAGCTCTTACAAGCTCGTATCCTGATCTCAGTTTACCTGCCATGTTCTTTGTATCATCAAAGCCCATAGACTCGGCTCTTATCCATCTGTGATGGTACCCATCTGGTGCAGGGGGTGCATCTAAAGATGATGGTGGAGTCCAAACAGTTTTTTTCGCTGTCTTAGCTCTTGTTTGACTCGCACGGGAAGTTTTTATTTTATCGTCTTGCATATGCTTATGCCTCCTTCGTGAATTGTTTTTGTTTCGCATATTCTTCAAGTGGCACACCTAATTTTTTAGCGATTGCTACCTCTGAGGATGTGAGTCTCACGGTGTTGCGACCAGGTTTGACACTTCGCGTCGCTGACGCTACTGTTTGTGTCGGTTTAGTCGATTCCTTAGGTTCAGTTCTATCAAATTTATGCGGGAAGTCAAGTCTCATTCGCTTATCAACTTCAACATAATACTCATCTGTATTTGGGTCGAACCCCTCTTGTTCTGTTAGTTTTTTATGTAAATCAAAAGCAGTATAAGTCATTGCTGAGTCTGCTCCAAACCATGGATTTCTTTCAGCCCATGCTTCTGCTTTTGGATCTGCTATAGGTGTTTGACCTAAAGTTTGATCTAAAGAAGGAGTTCTTACATTCTCCATTCTAGTTTTAGTTTCTTCAGCACGTGCCTTTAAAGCAATAACTCTTGCTTCTTCAACACCAATTTGAGCAATCATTTTTTGCGCGTCTACTTCCGCATTAATATCATTTGCTTCTCTTGCTGCTGCAAGTTTTGCTTTAGCTGCCTCTAGTCCAGCTGTAACTTTATCCTCCATTGCGCTAACATAATTAGGTTCTAATCTTGTTAGCCTATTTTTCAAATGAGAAAGTTCTACTTGACCGCCTTTAGCAAAATCTATAGCGGCTTCTTTTTGCCTTTCAGCTTCTCGCCACTTTTTAGTTAATTTTGCTATTCTTTTTTGAACACCTTCACTGTATTGTTCTAGTTCTTCTTTTTTCTCTTCTGTTTTCGTTTCTTGTTTCTCGTCGCTTGCTTCTTGTTTGCTATCCTGAACATCAGACTCGACATCAGATTTCTCAGATGTATCATCGGGCTTAGGACTGTCTGTAACTGTTTCATCTACAACCTCTACATTTTCTGTTACTTTTTCTTCAGGAAGTTCAACATCAGCTCCTGGTCCTGAAGTATCAATATCTACTGTTTTTGGTTCTTTATCTTCTGGCATAGTTCTCCTCCTATGTTAAATATTATGAAGTACGGATTCTGGATTATCTATTTTACCCAAAACCTCATCGTCATTTAATATGCGTACTTCACCGCCTTCGATGGGTAGTCTTGATCCTGCGTAACGTGCAAAAATAACCCAATCACCTTTTTTACACCACGGTCCCGTTGGAAACTTTTCTTTGTCATAGTAGGCCAACGGTCCTACCTTTAAAACATAACCGCAATTAGTTGCGATACGTAATTTCTCTAATGATTCTTGTGCAATTAAAATTCCACCTTTAGTTTTTTCTTTCGGTGTGAAAGGTAAAACTAAAAGTCTCCAGCCACTAGGATCTGGTAGCTGTGCTTTTTGCTTTTGAATATTTTCTGGATTTAGAGGTTCTTTTTCCTCTGATCGATATTTTTCAGTTAAGGCGTTCCTAATTTTTGGAACTTCCTTTTCCGAGGTCGATAACGTTTCCTTGCTCATTTTTTTGCTCCTTAGCTTTTAGCAGGTTTGAGATTTCCTGAAGCGCGTACTGATATGCGCGTGCTTGTCCTAACATATACTGATATTTCTCCATATTGTCAATACCACCGCTAATCATGGTGTCACCGATTCTTTGAAGATTTTCCTGTAATATTTTTTGTAATTTAGCAACAACTACTAATGGATCCACCTATACCAATCCTTTATAGTATTTTGCATAAGATGGATTTGAAACTTTCTTACCACCAAGATCACCTTTAATATATCTTCCGATATAGCCACCTGTGTTAAGTTTTACTCTTCCACCTTTATTATACTTTGCTCTTTTACTTCTTCCTTTAATTTCTTTTCCTGGCATTATTTATTAAGCTCCAGGTGTCCAACCACCTTTAGGTCTTTTAGATTTCCCTTTTAAACCTTTTTTTATAAAATATTTTCTTAAATGAGTTACAGGGCTTAATCCTATTTGAAATTTATCAGTTAAAGGAGTTTCTTTTTTCATTTTTTCAGCTACTTTATCTTTAGTTTTGTCTGACATTATTTTTTTCCTCCATTTCTAAAAATTTGTGTTCCCTTTATACCAAAAATTGACGCACATACAAGGATCCACAAATTAGTGAACCAACTAGGCAGTGCCTGAAAATGTTCGAAAAAAACCTTAATCTTCTCCATAGCCAGCGGATCGTCCGACCATACCCCATATGCGAGCACCAAAATGGGCAGTGTTAGAATCGCCAAAACTACCTCGTCCTTATAGTCTGCTTGACGGGCTTCTAAAAGTTTGCCCTGGTATTCCGTCTCGCCTCGGGCCATTTTTGTGGCAGCCATATGCTGAGCATCAGCCATAGCCATTTTTGTCTCTTGACGTTTTTTATATATGTGACTGCCAGCGTTTAAAGCTAATTTAAGCGCCCCTAATATTGGAAATGCCATACTAATACCAAGTTACAGGTTTCTGTTTTCTAGCAGCTTTTGTGCCCTTAACAGGATTAGTATCCTTCTTCCACTTATCTGCTGGAACAGGTTTATTGTTCTTATTTGCATTAGGTGTAGAGATAACTTTAGCTTTTCCTGCTGTTGGTGCATATCCTAGTCCTTTTGTCATTATTGACTCCTTCCGTTTGTTTTAGGTTTCATTCTAGCGAGTGTCAATCTATTTTCATTCGCCATTTCTTGTTTTTCAATTGAAGTATCAGCTCTTAATTCTGCTAATTCTTCATTTTGATCTAATTTATCTTCATGAATATTTTGTGCCATCATAGCCTTCATTTTATCAATATTCAACTTCTCTTGAGCTTCTTTTCGCTTCTGTTCATTGTCAATTGCTCTAATATCAAGCTCTCTAGCTCTTAATTTAGCAATTGGGTCATTATCAAATTGTGAAGTAATCGCTTTTTCCTCTTTTGCGAATTCTTCCATCATTTCTGCGACTAAAGTTGCTTTTCTAGCTTCAATTTTTTGCTGTAAGGCCATCATTTCATTCTGTATTTGCTGATTTTGCGGATTTTGTTGCATCATTTGCTGCATTTGCGCTAATTGCTGCATTTCTTCATTAAATTCTAGCTCAATTTGCTCTTGTGCCATCAAAGAAATGTGTTCTAAACAGTTTTTTTCAATTGCGGCAGCCACCATAGGTGCATTTCGAACCATATTTGTCGACATAAAATTCAAATGCGCTGTAATATGTGATTGATGATCCTGTCCAGGAAATGCTTGAAACTTATTTCCAGCCATTGCATCAATATGCTCTAATGCAGGGTCTTTTGGAGTTGGTTGAGGTGGTTTTTTTAAAATTAAATCAATATCTTTTACACCTAAAGCTTCGTACATGTTCCGATAAACCTCATATTGATTATGAAGTTGTGGATTTGATGTTGCCAATTGCAGCTCCGTTTGTGCGAGGGATATTCTTTGAGTTTGACTAAAGATATTTGGATCTGCAACTGGCAGTATATCTACTCTGTCGTCGAAGTCAGTTTGCTTGATTTGTTTTTGACCACCAACAACATCATACGGATAGATCGGAGGTAGATATAATTTGAAAACTCTTGCTAATAAATTAAATTCTCTTTTCATTGCAGCATATAATCTTTTATGAATTGCCGACATTGTTCGAGATCCTCTTTCCAACAAAGCTACTGTCGTGCCCACTGCTGCCTGTTGATTACCCTCGCCTACTTGCATGTCCGCAATAGATGCGAACCTTTGTCCTGCTTGTACCACGACACCCATAAGTTGTAATAGTGTAGCTGAAGGTTCTTTAAAAGGTAATGGCATGAAAGCATCTCTTAAATTTCCACCTGGTGCGTCTACATCTCTAAATTCACCTGGTTGAATAGCTTGTGCTTCATCTCTCATTTTTATGCCACGCATTTTAAAGCCTGCAGGTAGATTAGACAAGGTACCTGCATCTAGCATTGATCTCAATGCTGCTGTTGCTGTTCTAGATAGTCCACCAATCATATGTATTAAACCAAAACCATAAAAACCAAGTCCTGGTAAAAATTTAAAGTGAACAAAATATTGAATTTTCTTTTTTAGTACATCCCCTACTTCATAGTTTCTTCTAATAGATAAAATTTTTCTTGTACCATCTTCAACAGTTACAAGATAAGGAAGTTTTATTCCTGTAGGTTCGCCTGTTTCATCTTTATCTTCAAAGCCATCTAAATCTAAATTAACATGACATTCTAATAATGTATAAATTCTATCATCTCTTCCCTTAGAAACTCCTTCTAAATCTCTTTCCTTTTTCTCAACATCTGTTTCACTTAAGAAAGATGGATTCAATTCTAAATCTCTATAGAATCCTCCCACCTGTTGTTTTCTTAATTCATTTTCTGACATTTTAACGATATGAATGATCGATTCCGCATCATCTAATGAGGTAGCTGTATACGGAACCACTAAATCATCCGCAGGAACAAATTTTGAAACTGCTCTCTGCATTATTTCATCATAATAGATTTTCTTAAACGCAGAACCAGCAAGTGGTAAGTAAAATAACATTTGATCAAATTCTGCTTCATATTCATCCATTTGATCCATAATTTGATAATTCATAAATTGTTTAACTCTCAACGCCTGAGCTTCTTTATCTGGATTAGGCATTCCTAATATTTGAGTTCTAACTGGACCTTCTGCAGGTAATAATTCTTTGTAAGCTAATGATTGAAATTGAGTTACCGCTTCAGCTAACACTGGGTGTGTTGCACCTGAAGCTCCTCTAAAAGGTTCTGTTGGTTCTTCGTAAGTAAAACCTAAAAGATCTAAACCTTTAATATAAGAATGCTCCCATTCTTTTCTTGAAGTTTTATAATCTGTAAAATCTTGATAAAGTTTAGAACCTAATGGATCTAAAATATTGTCTGGAAGTAATTCTGCTAAATTGGCAAAGTGTCCAGCATCTTGTCCAGGACTCACAGTATTTGGATCAAAATTTATATCAACACTGCCGTCTTCGTTTTCTGTTGCTTCAACAGGTTGACCAGCTTCTTGCTGTTCAATAAGTTTTTCCTGTTCCGCTAATTCTACGTCCTCTTGACTAGGTACGTTTATTGTTTGCTTTACGTTTGGTAAAGACTTGTCTATTTCTGCCATTTATTTTCTCCGATACTACTACTTTAGCAGTATTATATTTAATATTCAACCCCTGTGGTATTGGGCCTGATTTTGGTGGGATTGTGGTTGTTAATTTCTTGGTCACGATGCACCTGGTCCATAGCTCATATAATCACTCCACCCTATTGGACCATTCATATATTCATATAAAGTAATTACACCTTTATCATCATAACCGCTTTTAAAAAAATTGTTTCTCATCCACGCCTGACTAGGCGTGTCTCCTTCTGCAAGACCAACTCTACCACCCATAGCTTTTTTATCTTCATAGTATTTATTAATATCGGGTTCTACACCATAAGGAGTAGGTAAAGAAAAGCTACCAATGCCTCTAAGTTCTTGACTCAAAGTTCGTTCTTGTCTTTTAGATTCATTTATTAAAGTTGAATAAAGTTTTGCTCTTTCTCGAACCCATTCCGTTGCCTCTTTAGCACTTAATGCTCCTTCCTTCATTGCTTTCTCATATTCATTTTGTAATTTTGATCTATAAAAGTCTTTATCAGAAGTTCCTAAAATAGCTTGTAAATATAAATCACTTTTTTCTTTAAAAGTTTCTGCATTATAAGGTGTTGTGCCCTTGTTTAATGGAACACGACCGCCACCTGCTAAATTAACTGGTGAAAGATCAAGATAAGGATCTGTTAGAATGTTTTCATATTCTTCTGCATAAGGTTCCCATTCATCTCTCCAAATTTTATCGAAATAAGGTGTATAGTCTCGCGGTTCAAAATTTGGACCATACCTTCTATCCATAAATCTAATAAAAAGTTCATGCATATCCATGGGAGAAGAAAATTTAGTTCTACTACCTGGAGGCGTCTGCTGACGATACACAAGAGGTTTTTTCATATGTGACATCGTCAATGGAGGATTTCGACCAGGGAAAGTTCCAACGTTATCCCATAAGTTTGTACTATACACCACATTAGGAGGTTGTGCCTCTACCAAGGGGGGATAATTTAATATTTTTTTATGTCTCATTTCATGTAAAGCTACCGCTGCCTTGTCCTGATCCGACATGATTCTGGTCTTGTTATGTGGACCTGCACTACTCATTTCATAATTCGTTTCTCCAAACGGAGTCAAAAAAAGATCTATGTTTTTTAGATCAGTTTCCCCAATAGGAAGTTTTAGCTCTCTTCCTCCCGTTGCTTGAAACGTTTCTTCAGGATTAGCAAAACTAACTTTTTGAAAAGTTTTCCAATCCCAAGCAGGATCTTTCTTCATAAAATCATAAACTTTAGAATGCTTTTTCGAGAATTCTTCTTCCGTCATATCAGTATAAGGATAAAGTTTTTCTCGCTCTGCTATTTTTTTATCAAAATCACTTATTCTCTTTTCTTCCAGTAATTTAGCGGTTCTATGTTTTCGGAACATTTTTTCTCTTTCTCTCATGCTTGGAGGAGCTCCTTTCCACATAGCTTCAAATGCTGCTTCTTCTGAAGGAGGCGCTGTATAAGTCATTCCTGGATCTCCACCACCTGGTGGTCCCTTTACAGGTTGTCTTCGTTCGTGACGTTCTCTATCAGAATAACCACCACCTGTTTCTCTACCATGAACACCAGGAGGTCCACCACCAAATAATCCATCTCTTAACACGCCTGCTCTGCCGCCTGATGCTAGTTGCTGGGCGTATTTACCATAGACACGGCCACCTTTATTAAACATGCCAAGATACGGAGCTAATGCATCATATAAATCAGAAGTATAAAAAGCTCCAAGCTTTCCTTGTCCCCATGGGCCTATTCCTTGCCAATAGTTTCTAAGTATATCTTGAAATGATCCACCCTTATTAAAACCTACTCTGCCGCCAGCAGCATTGGGTTTTCTAAATGTTGTATCCCAATCTTCTAAAGTTTCACCAGATCTTAAAAAAGAATCTGGAGATTGTTCCATTTCTGTAGATGCATCAGCGACTTTAGTTCCTGCAAAGGTTCTAGCGTTTTCAAGTCTTAAAGATAACTCTAATAACTGATTAAAATTTGCACCTGGTTCATCTAAATTTCTTGCCATTATATGTATCTGCTTCTTCCTGAAAAAGGAACGTCGATTAATCCACCGTGAGCTTTGTGAGGTCCATAACTATCCTTTCCTGGATCTGTAAAACCACCAGGTTTATCTGGTCTTCGGCCACCACCACGATCTGGATGTGGAGCGTGTCTAGCTTTAATTTTCTTTTTAGGTGTAACATATCCTGGCCCACCCTTTTCTCCTGGGGGTGCTGCTTTTTTCTTTACGCCCGACATATCATCTAAACTTTGACCAGCATCTCCTAAATGTTCTGGCATACCTCGTTTTGTTTTTTGTTTATTAATGTAACCCATTTTCGATTGTCTATCTACTTCATCAAAATATTTTAAAACTTGGGGCCTCATAGAATTTATATAACTAAGCGCAGAACTCCAGGGACTATCTTTATCTCTTTTATATTTTTTGTCTAAAATATCCTGTACATAATCTAAATCTTTTTCTACGATGGGATTGTTAAGCTCTCCATATTGTCTATAATATCTTTCAATATCGATAGCTCTGTTAAATATTTCTTCTTTATTTTTTTCCGATAAATCTGATCCTGGGGGACCTTTTAATTTTAAATTAGAAGGTATGGGTGCATTTTTTGCACCTTCTATAATATTTTCAAATCCAGGTAAATCTAAAATATTGTGTGCGTATTCATGTTGAATAGTATCCACTGCTTTCCTCATAAGGTCTTCTGGTTTTGCACCGTACATCCCTAACTGTGCAGTTTGTGAGTCAAATATTGGCAACTGATTAGCTGGCGACATTGGTTTTGTTGTTATATATTTTGCTAACTCTGGGTTTATATAAGTTGTTCCAGTTTGTGGTAAACCCTCAGAATCTATTGTAGGTCCATAAGTATAACCATAATTAATAACACCTTCTTCCTCCTGTGCAGGAACCGTTGATATATCCATACGTGGTGTTAAATCTAAATCATCATAAGGTCTTTGTTGAAACTCTGCATACTTTGTAGGCCTTGATTGAACAACTTGATAAGGATCTCCAGCATCAGTCATTCTAAAAGTATTCATATAATCGTCTGTTAGTTGCCCTGTAGGGTCTTTAGCTTCTAAAGCTTGTATAATGCCTGTTGTTCTGTCTAAATCAATATTACGAAGAGGTCCTGCTGTTTGACCATAGTTCTCAAAGTTCTCAGGCCCTTCAAAATAACTCTCACTTCCTGGTACTTGATCCACGTTATACAAAGGGCCTACAGGCGGACTAAACACATCGCCAAAACCCAATTGTGGTTCAGATTCATATAGACCTGTTTTGAATTCAGGAGTATGTTGAATCTGTAATTTTAAAAGACCTTCTTGTTGTTTTGTTAATGCCATATCCTACCAATAATATTTATACTTCTTAGGGGGTCTTTTCTCGTCCTTATAATCTTCAGGATGAGGTATCAATCCTCCCTGTCTAAATCTCATGACCGCTTGTGTCATGCTGTCAACCAAGTCGTCATTATCCCCATAAGGGAACGCTGCGCATTCTTCAATTACTTCATGCGCAAAATTTTTATTTGTGGGCGCCCATATCGTTCCACTTTCAAATAGTGGTGCGACTGAGTTAACACGAGTATGTTTATCATTTCCTTTGCTCGGCGTAAAGTTAATAACTGGTATTCCCATGTTTCTGAGTTCATAGGTCAAAGGTAATCCTGAAGCTTTTGCTTCAATCAGGACAGTTTCTGGTTGCCAGTATTTATAAGACTCTAGAGCCTTCCTTCTTAATTCTGGAAACTCGTATCTACCCTTTAAGGCATCGACTAAAATTAAATTAGCGGGACGGTCTTCATTCTCACGAAACACTCCCCACGTTGTTATAGCAGAAAAGTCCGCTGTTTCCTTTTTCATGAAGGCAGTATCATACGATTGTATGACGTGTTCTAATTTTGGAAGTTTATCTGCTGTCCATTTCTTCCACCACTCTCGTTTTATAATGGCTCCTTCTTCTGACGTTGGGTTCTGCATCCACTGTGCATTCCATTTACCAACGGATAAAGAAGCTTTTACAGTTTCTAGTTCCTTGACATTCCAATACTGTGGCCAGACAGGCTTACCTGATGGCATAATGGCTGGAAATTCTATTAGATCCCATTGATCTGATTTAGCTTCCTTTTGATGTTCTATCAGCATTCCCGTTAAATCTTTTGTATTCCACCGCGTCATAACGCAAACGATGGCGCCACCTGGCTGAAGTCTTTGACGTGGACCTGATGTATACCATTCGTAAGCTCTCTCAAGTGCAGTCATGTTTAAAGCATCTTGTTCCGAGTGAGGATCATCAATTATAAGCAGATCCGCACCTCTTCCAGTGATCGCTCCACCGACACCAGCTGCAAAATACTCTCCACCTTGTGCTGTTTCCCAGCGACCAGCGGCCTGAGAGTCTTCTCTTAGGCGTGTTGAAAAAATTTCTTGATATTCAGGAGAGTCAATTAATGTTTTAGCTTTCCTACCGAACCGAATCGCTAGTTCCCCTGTGTGAGTTGTCTGAATAATTTTTAATTTTGGTGTACGCCCGATCATCCAAGCAGGCAACAAGGAACTGGCGAACTCTGATTTCGTATGTCTTGGCGGCATATTCACAATTAATCTTTTTAATGTGCCCTCAGCCAGTGAATTAAATTTTTCTGCAACAATTTTATGATGGGGTCCCTCTATAAATTCAGGCCACATATGCTTTACAAAACTTAGAAAATTTGATTGGATATTATCCACTTTGGTCATCTCGTTATGCTTCAAGTACATCTTCATGAAGTCTTCTCTCTGATCTGGTGGTAATTTTTTAATTTTTTCTATGTCTACTTGCATTTTGAAAAATTTTTTTGAAATTTTTAGAAATTTATCCCTTATTTTAGTATAAATCAAGGCGGATTAAGGGGTTACTTTTGATAATGGTTTTTGCGGCATTAACCGTCCAAATCTGACTATAAAGGGTAAACATTGGGACCCCTATTTTAAAAAGGGTAATTGCTTAATGAGAAAGGTTCAAATTCCGAAATGGACTTGGTACCTCTATTGTTTTTTTTGTTTGGGTGGGCCCGCCCATCATCAAGCCCCCACTATACAACCTCAAGATGTATGCAGTTATTGCATGGGATAAAGTAGGATAGCCTATGCATAAACTGCATAGGCTATTTCTTAACGAAGTTTACTTTACATAGTATTCAAAAGCCCTTGATGCTTGAGCGATGGCGCTTGTTAAAAAGTTATAATCATTTTGTAATGCTTTGATCCATGAATTTAAATACTGTGCATGATTAGGTCGAACAGTTTTTTCAATCTTAAAATGTTTACCAAATAATATTGAACCTGTTTCCGCGATCAACTCTTCAAAAGCATAAGACTTTTTATGATCATCAAATTTATTTTTACGATCTAATCTATTCTTATGACCCGTTGCATGTGTTAATTCATGAAATAAAACAGAATAATAATTAATAGTTGCATCAGAATCTTTTGTATCTTTAAAAAATTCTTTTGGTGTCATGTTAATATAATCTTTAGATGGTACATAATAACAACTGTTATTATCCTCGTTTTTAATTTCAATAGCAGTTGAAGTAATAAAAGAATCAATTTCTTTTATTGAATATTGTTTACTGTTTTTTCTTACAGGTATTTTATATTCACTGTTAGTCAAATCAACTTGAGACACATTAAAAACAGTAGAACTTCTCAAAACAGACCAAGATTTTTTTGCTGTTTTATTGTCTAAAATAGTTCCAGCTGGAACAGGGTTTCCTGTTTTTTTACTAACATACACTGCGGGTTTATAAAAAACTATTCCTGTTCCCTTCTCACCTTTATTGACTTGAGCATTTAAAGACTGCCATTGTTTATAACTAGCCCAGATATTATTTTTATATTCTTTGTTTTCACTTGTAAAAGATAACATTAGCTGGTTAATTCCTCTGTATCTATTGTTAGTAGTAGAATTAAATGCATTGATGTTTTCACCAAACATTTTTTCCCATCTGCCATTATTTTTTTTCATTGAATCAATCACTTCTTTTGCGAACTGTTCAAGTATTTGATTTGCTTTCATATATTTCTTTCGTTAAGTTAATATAAAAGAATAATAACAGAATATCCTACAATTACAATAGTTAAATTAAAGTTATCCACAATTAATTTTAAGCTGTGATATTTATGTCACACACTTATAGGTTGTAAATATTTTTTTGTTTGGGTGGGCCCGCCCATCATCAAGCCCCCACTGTGATATATATATCACTTGTTGCGTGATACTTATATCACGCTATATGTAGTTATCCGCAATTCATACAGTATTCCTTATTTGATGTACTTTGATTATTGTATAATGGTTCATTACATTTTTTGGCTTTACAAATTGTAATGCCTTTTGTTTTTTTAATATAGTCTTTTATATTTTTATATTCTTTTGCTTTCATATTATCCTCGCTTTCTGTTGCCATAGTAATATAAAACTATGGCAACATTATGACTGTTAGTTACTCGGTAAAGCTAACAATGAACTAGGTAATTCTAGGTGTATATTAGCTGTTTTCATTTCCTTACTTAACTCGGATAATGTCGGTTGAATATGACTACCTGTATAAAGTATATTCAAACACTTTTTACGCTTTTGATCTAGTGCATGGTATAATTTATGCCTTGATCTAGCGTATTTTTCTGCTTCTTCATAACAACCTTTTTTTATCTTTTTTGTTATGTATTCAACAGCGTTATTGTCTTTAATTTTAATGTCAATAGCTGACATATCCCATTTACGCTGTTTTCTTTTATTATTAAACATTTCTGTAATTTGATCGGCGATGTCTTGTGCCTTTCTTTCTAAATCAAATTCCATAGACGCTTTTTTATCTTGAAAGTCTTGAAGGGCTTTTGATCTTTTTCCCATTTCCAAAATCAACTTATCTAATTTAAGTTCTTTTGAAAATTTACTTCCAACTTCTTCAACTTTACTTTCTGCTTGTCGTGAAATTTCTTCTTCTGCTCTATCTTGAGCAATTCCGAACTCATCTTTCACAAACTCGCTCCACCTATCAACGTGGTCTTTTCTTAATGGTTGCATATAGTCCTCACTTTCTATATGGGATTATATAAGATAAATAAGGCAAAATTAAGGCAAATTAAATCTTTTTTTTGGGTGGGCCCGCCCATCATCAAGCCCCCACTGCGACAGTTTGTCCATTGACATTTATAGGATATTCTGTTAGTATAAAAAAATAACAGAAAGAAGAAATCATATGAATAACGGAATGTACCAAAGAGATAGCAACAAAGCGTTTGAAAATGCAAAGTCTAAAGGTTTGGATAAACCTGAAGAATATATGTATATGTATTCTAAAGATAACAAAGATTATTTTAAAAATATAAACTTTAGAAATTATATTGATTTTGAACAATAATACACGTAGGGCGGGAAACCGCCCTGCGACAGTTTGTCCATTGACATTATAGGATATTCTGTTATAGTGTTATTATCTATTTAAACCATTTATGAGTATTAAATAGGTGGGACATATTCTGGTTGAGTAAGAGTGCCTGCAGGTCAAATGAAAAACCAGAACTGATCCCTGATCCATTGTCTAAACACCGTGCGAAGAGCGTCTTCAAGTGCAATGGATCTGGGATCAGTCCTGAAATAACATGGATCTCTGCTCTGAGTATCGGGCGGGGACTGATCCCTGATCCTTGATGGGTATTCTCGGGGGCGTATTGTAATAGCTGTATTTCTAGGCGCTATTACGAAACCGATACTAGATAACGGCGCGTCAAGACCTAAAACTCTTTAGTGAGTTTGCGATCAAGGATCTGGGATCAGTTGTGTTAGCCTTATTTGGCGGACACTAGGCTGGAGTGCAAATCGTTAGCCAGATAAAAGTTGGGGCTAGACCCTACGCTGGGACGACATCGACACTCTGTCAAACCCTAGTAGTAGACCGAATAAGCGTGCATCGTTGTAAGTCCTTAATGGCTTCGATCATCGAATAACACTACTGATCCCTGATCCATTGGAGCTATTGGTTTGATCCCGATGTTATCCAATGGATCAGTAATTAATCATCAAGCATCAAGCATCAAGCATCAAGCGCGCGCAGCGCGCCCTTTTTAGATAAGCGTCAAGCCCTCCCCCCGTTGTTTTTTTGTTTGGGTGGGCCCGCCCAGCGTCAAGCCCCCACTAAAAAAGTGTGACATTTTTGTCATTGTCAAGATGTATTTTTGCAACACAAAAAGCCGCTTGTTTCAAGGCTCAAGCGACTGTGTGACATAAAAGAGACGCGACAT
>VTLG01003700.1_pt1 | contig 16456 bp, 18 predicted proteins | sample 4694571 | NCBI WGS metagenome assembly VTLG01 (sample SAMN12604809, study PRJNA352737) | marine metagenome | biome: ENVO:00000447; feature: ENVO:00000209|ENVO:00000569|ENVO:01000036; material: ENVO:00002151; isolation source: viral sequences binned using virsorter ...
GATTCCACCTTGGAAACGTAATTAAATATACATGCAGAGCCGGTTATAAAGACAACGACATAGAAGATTTAAAAAAAGCAATCCACTACTTATCAAATGAAATTGAATACAGAACCACCAAAAATTGCGAGGACTGGGAGAGTCCAGCAATGGATAGATAATCCAAACTCCCGTCTACCCGTATCATGCACGATCTTCGTAGTCGAAGACTCAATGGAGGGACCAAATGGAATCCAAGCAAGCTGGAAATTTGTATCGCATGCTCTTAGATACGGAGCAGGAGTTGCAGTCCACCTGTCGAAGCTTAGACCAAAAGGAACAACAACAAATAAAGGACCTGATACTCTCGTTGCGAGTGGACCAGTCTCCTTCGGAAAATTCTACTCAACATTAAATGAAATTCTTAGACGTGGCGGTACGTACCGCAATGGGGCGTGTGTTTTGCACCTTGATATTGATCACCCCGATATTCTTGAGTTCGTGCAAGTCGAAAGACACGAGCTCCCATGGGTTAAACGATGTGTTGACCTCACCAAATCCAGCTGGGCTGAAGTCGATTCTCGAACAAAGAAAGCAATCCTACGAGGAATTGCAAAAGGAGATATTTGGCTCAACAAAATAAAATATGATGACAATGGAAACAGAATCTGGAGCAACGTCTGTCTTGAGGTTTACTTGCCCTCACGGGGAACGTGCCTCTTACAGCACCTTAATATGTCTGCCTGTCGTATCGGCGACTTACGACCAAGTATGCGTGAAGGCATGTCAGATTTGTGCAAGCTCCATGGTAGGACAGGGATTGAAGAGTCTGGAGAATATCTTGCACCAGATATCGATAGGCAAGTTGGATTCGGATTCTTAGGTCTAGCCAACTTTTTAGCACTAAACAATATTACATATGCCGAGTTTGGTAAGGCTCTCGAAGCAGTTAATGATGCTGAACCTTACGAAGGATACGCAGGGTTAGCTGCTCGTGAACTTTTTCTCGGCATACAAGAGGCAGCTAACATAGCAAGAGAACATAACATGGTGAGGGCATTTGCCATAGCCCCAACTGCATCATGTTCATATAGAAGTAGAGATCTCAAAGGCAACACAGCAACTCCAGAGATCGCTCCACCAATCGCTCGCACAGTTGACAGAGATTCAGGTGAATTTGGGGTAGAGCAAGTAAAATATGGCAACGTAGAAATCGCATCTGAAGTTGGATGGGAAACATATAAAAAAGTAGCTGATCAATTTATGATCATGCTTAACAGAACTGGATTGCTTCATGGCTATAGCTTCAATTCTTGGAGTGACATGGTGACTTACGATGAAGCTTTTATCGAAGAGTGGCTTAAAAGCCCACAGACTTCGCTCTATTATTCTTTACAAGTAATGGGCGATACTCAAGATAAGTCTGATGCTTATGCAGCATTAGATCAATCCGAAGTTGATGATTACTTGGCAGAGTTAATGAGCAACAAACCCGATGAATTAGCTTGTGACTGTCAACAATGAACCCCTATACAAAATTATTAAACAGAAAAAGAAAATGGACTCCGGTCCAGACCACCAAAGGAAAACTTAAATATGGTGCGGAAGAAACCATCTACCGTTGTCTTGCAATACGGACTATGGAATTACCAGTTGGCGATTTCATATCTGAAGCTCTCTCGGAGATTCCTAAATTATCTAGAGAACTTCTGGAATCAAACGTAAAAGATGAAATTAGACATGACATAGCTCTCGAATATATCACTAACGCCCATGGCGTAGATGATCAAGCGGAAGCTGAGGCACTGCGTTTAAGACAGGCTTGGATGAGCCACCCTGATCACACAGTATTAAAAGCATTGGTAATTGAACGAGCAATATTCTTTGTTCTTTTACCATTCTTTAGATTTAATGGTGATGCAGGATTAAGAACTGTTAGTGCAGATATATCTAGAGACGAGCAGATACATGTAGCAACCAATAGTTTGGTATGTGCAGAGCTTGGTCTAAAACCAAGTCCTTCTTTAGACAAACTTAGGAAGGCAACAATTAATTGGATAATGCAACCTTTAAAGAACGATCATTCCGATAAATATTTGAGTAAAAAATTTTGGATCGATGCAAGTGATCGCTTGATGTATGAAGGTAAAGCTCCAGAATTTAATGAAACCAAGGCTGCGAGAATGCCAGCCTTCTTTGAACATGCAAACACAAATCTCCCTCAATACTCTTAGGCTTCACAACGAAAGACTAGATGAGTTGATAAAAAAACTTGAGGAAAATTTCGCATGGAAACCAATCCATCCGAAAGAAGATGTACAGACCATCATGTACAGAGCTGGTCAAGCCAGCGTTATTGAATATATAAAATCCATAATGGAGGACGAAATCTAATGTGTGCACCGGCAATCTTACCGATTATTTCGGCTGTAGGTGGCATAGCAACAGTTGCCAGTCAACTAGGTATTCTAGGAAATAATAGAAACCAGAACCAAGCTGCACCTACAAGAACACAAACACCACCACCATCAACACAGGCTCCTAGCCCAATGGCAGCCGGAGCTGGAGATGATGAGCAAATAAAACCAGAAAGTATAGAAGTTAAACAGAACGCTAAACAGAAGAGAGATAAGCAAACAGTTAAGAAAGGTACAGGACAATTAGGACCTCTACCTGGAATTAATACTGGTACGACAACAACTCCAGCTGGAGGAATTAACGTATGATGGTGGCACGACAAAGATACAATCGACTTTCCTCTGGTCGTTCACAGTTCCTTGACACCGCTGTTGATTGTAGTGAATTGACGTTGCCCTATTTAATAAAAGATGACATGAGTGGTCCGAACCACAAGAGGTTAACTACCCCTTGGCAAAGCATCGGATCTAAAGCGGTTGTAAATTTGTCAGCAAAGCTTGCTCTCGCATTGCTTCCTCCGCAAACAACATTCTTCAAATTACAAATAAGAGATGACAAGTTAGGTGTAGATCTACCAGCTGAAGTCAGAAGTGAAATGGATTTATCCTTCTCCAAAATGGAGAGAATGGTTATGGATTACATTAATGCTTCTACTGACAGAGTAGTTTTAAACCAAGCTTTAAAGCACTTAATTGTATCTGGGAATGCATTAATATTTATGGGCAAAGATGGTCTTAAACATTTTCCCCTTAACCGTTTCGTAGTTAATAGAGATGGAAACGGGAACGTACTTGAGATCGTTACAAAGGAACTAATATCTCGTCAGGTTCTCGATGTAGACTTAGAAGAACCAATTCAACCCAACACTGGGATTGATGAAGACAAGTCTGATGATAATGATGTTGAAGTTTATACGTATGTTCGCTTAGAGAACGGACGATGGGTTTGGCATCAAGAAGTATTCGATAAAATAATAAAAGGAAGTAGAAGTAGTGCTCCTAAAAATGCAAATGCTTGGCTCCCTCTCAGATTTAATACTGTGGACGGAGAAGATTACGGGCGTGGCAGAGTAGAAGAGTTTCTTGGGGACCTTAAATCTTTAGAAGGTTTATCTCAAGCACTAACGGAAGGGGCTAGTGTAGCCTCGAAAGTTTTATTTTTAGTCAGTCCCAGCTCAACCACAAAGCCGAAAACCATTGCCCAGGCAGGGAATGGAGCGATTGTTCAGGGTCGAGCAGAAGACGTACAAGTAGTTCAAGTAGGAAAAACAGCCGACTTCAGAACAGCTGCTGAAATGATTTCTAGTTTAGAAAGAAGAATTAATGAAGCATTTCTTGTACTACAAATTAGACAAAGTGAAAGGACTACAGCAGAGGAGGTACGCCTCACTCAGCTAGAACTTGAGAAACAGTTAGGTGGTCTATTCAGTTTGTTAACTGTAGAATTTTTAATTCCTTACTTAAATAGAACACTACATATACTTCAAAGAAATAACGAAATTCCTAAAATTCCTAAAGATTTAGTTAGACCACAAATAGTAGCTGGCGTTAATGCTTTAGGTAGAGGACAAGATAGAGAAAGCTTGACACAATTCATATCAACTTTGGCTCAAACTATTGGACCAGAAGCAACTATGAAACATGTAGATCCAGCTGAATATATAAAACGACTAGCAGCTGCTGCTGGTATAGATGTTCTAAATCTTATTAAGACTGAGGATCGTTTAAAACAAGAAATGCAGCAAAAACAACAGATGATGCAGCAACAGGAAATGACTAAACAAATGGGTCAACTAGCTAGTGCTCCAATGATGGACCCTAGTAAGAATCCAGCAATGATGCAAGAACCTGAAGCTGAAGAACCACAACCACCTATGGAAGAATAATGTCAGAAACATTAACAGTAAATGATGCACCCCAACAGGAAGGGTTGACTGCTGAAGAGCAAGATTCCCTACAGGTTGGCGAACAGATGGCTGAACAGCAAGAACAATTACTTGCTGGTAAATATAAGAATGCTGAAGAATTAGAACAAGCATACGTAGAACTTCAAAAAAAATTAGGAGAAAAAGATGACGTATCACAAGAAGAGCAAGGGACCGAAACCCAAGAAGTAGAAGCTAAAGAAGAAGTAGAAACAGAATTTGCTGATGGAGCTGAACGTTATCAAGAAGATGGTTCAGTAAATTATGAAGCCGTCAGCAAAGACTATGGAGAAACTTTAAGTAATTTATTCAAAGAAAAAGGTGTAGATCCCTATCCAATTTGTGAAGAGTTCTGGAAAAACAACGGTCAGATTCCTCAAGAAATGCATGACCAGTTAACAGGTGCAGGATTATCTAAAGTTGCAGTAGATGCTTACTTACAAGGGAGAGCACAACAATATGGAATGAACTCTCAGGTTAGTCAAACTGATATAAATACAATTTATCAATCAGTTGGTGGTGAGCAAAAATATAAAAGTCTAATGACTTGGGCTAGTCAAAATTTATCCCAAGATTCTATTAATTCTTTTGATAATTTAGTAAATACTGGAGATCCAAATTCTATACAGTTAGCAGTAAATGGCATAGTAGCTCAATATCAAAATGACAATGGCTATGAAGGCAGAATGTTAACTGGTAAACCATCTAAGACAAATACAGATGTTTATCAAAGTCAGGCTCAACTTGTAGCAGCTATGGCTGATCCTCGTTATGACAGAGATCCTGCATACAGAGAAGCTGTCAGAGAAAAACTTGATAGATCCGAAAATCTTAAATTTTAATTATGGAATACACAACTCTACGAAAACCACCAGCAACAAAAGGTACAGGTGGTAAGAATGCCCCATCTCGAAATCAATGCCCATCTGGTTTCAGGTGGGACAGCAAGAAAGGCAGATGCGTTCAAGCTGGAGTAGGTCCGGAGTACAAACCATGACTAATAAGAAAAAAAATCCTTACAAAGATTTTGCAAAAATGACAGCAGAGTTTGGTAAAAATTGGAACACAATTAAAACAAACACCAAGAAAAAATCTGCTCTTTATAAAAAACTATTAGATCAATGAAAACAACAGATCTAGATAACCTACTTAACTACTACCCATACGAACCACCCATACAAGTAATTAAACCAAAACCAATTATGTCACCAGAAGCAGAAAGATTTAACGGCTGGGCTGCAATGCTCGGCTTCGTAGCAGCTCTAGGAGCCTACGTAACAACAGGACAAATAATTCCAGGAATTTTCTAATGGCTGCAATTTCATTACAAAGAGAAAGCACCACAACTAATTGGCAGAAGTTTTGTGAGTGGGTCACAAGTACCGAGAACCGTCTATATGTAGGATGGTTCGGAACTCTTATGATCCCTTGCTTACTAGCTGCTACTACATGCTTTATACTCGCCTTTATCGCAGCACCGCCTGTAGATATAGATGGCATACGTGAGCCAGTTTCCGGCTCGTTAATGTACGGAAACAATATTATATCAGGAGCAGTCGTCCCCTCCTCTAACGCAATCGGACTACATTTTTATCCAATTTGGGAAGCCGGAACCTTAGACGAATGGTTATATAACGGTGGACCATATCAACTTATTGTCTTTCACTTCCTTATAGGTGTTGCAGCCTATGCAGGTAGACAATGGGAACTTTCATACAGACTCGGCATGAGACCTTGGATTTTTGTTGCTTATACAGCACCACTATCCGCAGCTCTTGCAGTCTTCTTAGTTTATCCATTTGGTCAGGGTTCGTTCTCTGACGGTATGCCTTTAGGAATCAGTGGAACATTTAACTTCATGTTTGTCTTCCAAGCGGAGCACAACATCCTCATGCATCCTTTCCACATGCTCGGTGTGGCAGGAGTTTTTGGTGGTAGTTTGTTTAGTGCTATGCACGGAAGCCTTGTTACTTCCTCAATCATTAGGGAGACCTCGGAAGACGTTTCACAGAACTATGGTTACAAGTTTGGTCAAGACGAGGAAACTTATAATATAGTTGCTGCACACGGATATTTCGGCAGACTTATATTTCAATATGCGTCTTTCAATAACTCTCGTTCTCTTCATTTCTTTCTTGCTACTTGGCCGGTTGTTGGCATATGGCTGACATCTATGGGTATATGCACAATGGCATTTAACCTTAATGGATTTAATTTTAACCAGTCAGTAGTAGATGTTAATGGAAAGATTATCCCTACATGGGCGGACATTCTTAACAGAGCAAACCTTGGTTTCGAGGTTATGCATGAACGTAACGCTCATAATTTTCCACTTGATTTAGCTTCAGCTGAAGCAACAGAAGTGGCACTCACCGCCCCAAAAATTGGCTAAAAAATTTTGTTTATATTTAACCTTAATCACTAACTTATTTATATGCTCTGGCGTTATCCGCCACTGGAATAGTATGAAAACAAAAGAACCAGAAATTCAAAAACTACAGAAACAAGTAGATAAATTACTTGAGGAATATAGACAAGAAGAAATTCCAAAATACAAAGAACCAGAAGGGGACCCCTCCTTCTGATCTTTATAAATGATGAAAAATATAAAAAAATATTATGTGCAAAATACTTTCAACGATACTACTAGATTAGTATTGGATGATGTATTACCTTATAGTTTATACACTGAATTTTATTCTGAGATAACTCATTATAATTTTAGCTGGCATTTACAACAAGGTAGAGTCGGTCTTACCTTTGAAGGAGATAAGGATTATGAATTTGATAAATATGATTGGAGATTTCAACACATAATTTATTCAAATGAATATGCTTTTAAATTTATAGAAGTAATACATGACTATTTACAAGTTCAACTTGTTCATGGTGAAGAACGTATTAACTGCGAAGTCCGTAAGGACACTCGTACATATAGCGATTACCATACTGACTTAAGTTTATTTCCTAGTCCTTTCTATACATGTATCTACAACTTTAATACATGTAATGGAGGTACACAGTTTGCTTTTGATAAAAAAATAATTACGTCAAAAGCTAATAGGTTAATTATATTTCCTAGTCACTTAGCACATAGAGGAGTAAGTCAGACAGATACTGAACATAGGTTTGTTATCAACATGAACTTGCTACCTAATTCACTCCCACTCAATGCTCAACATGTATAACATAGAAGCAATACATCCATTCTTATTACATCATCTCGAAACTAAAATTACTAAAGAAATAGTAGACGAATGTAAGAAGAGACATAAAGACGACCCCGTAGGAGTTTTTAATACTAATGTTTTAGGTTGGCAATCTCAACCATTTGTTGATGGCAGTAATGATATACTTGCTGATCTTATAAATAGTATTTTAAAACAAACTATTGAAGTGTACACAAAAATTCCTTCTTTAGGTAACTATTGGGTAAGTATCAATAAACCTAATAGTCATAACGATGTACACGATCATCCTAAGTCTCATATATCTGGAATAATATTTGTACAAATTCCAAAAGATTCTGGGTTCTTACATTTTCCTAACCCTAACTATTTTTCAATGTGTGAAGAGATAGATCATAGTAGACCAGAATTAAAACAAGGCTACGGTACTATGATTACTCCAGAAGTAGGGAAAGTTCTTATATTTCCAAGTGTACTATCTCATGGAGTTACAAGAAATATTACTAAAAGGAATCGAATAACACTAGCATTCAATGCACATTTTGAGTAATGATCAAGAATAATCGGTTAGGCGATCTGGGAGGTTCAAGTCCTCCCTATTCAATTTGGCTTTTGACCCTTACGAGGATACTCATCAGCCGTCATGACGGTGGGATAGACCACGCACTAAACTGAGTCTTATATAAAACAAGTAAGATTCCTATAATTTCACATGTGAAGACGACTAAATATACCTTTGATTTTTAAAGAAAATAATGGCTAATGCTAATCAAGTTGCTTTAGGTAGAAGTAATCTATCTACAGGTACTGGTTATGGTGGTGCTACCGATAAGTACGCCCTGTATTTAAAATTGTTCTCAGGAGAAATGTTTAAAGGCTTCCAGCATGAAACAATTGCTAGAGATCTTGTAACTAAGAGAACACTTAAGAACGGCAAATCATTGCAGTTCATCTACACAGGTCGTATGACGAGTTCCTTCCATACGCCAGGGACCCCTATATTAGGAAATGCTGACAAGGCTCCTCCAGTTGCAGAGAAGACCATCGTAATGGATGATCTACTAATCAGCTCTGCATTCGTTTATGACCTAGATGAGACACTTGCACATTACGAATTAAGAGGAGAAATTTCCAAGAAAATTGGATTTGCTCTTGCTGAAAAATATGACAGACTAATCTTCCGTTCTATAACAAGAGGAGCTAGATCTGCATCCCCAGTTACTGCAACAAGTTTCGCAGAACCTGGCGGAACACAAATTCAGGTTGGTACTGGTACAGGTACAGAAGCTGACGCTTATAACGCTCAAAAGCTAGTTGATGCATTCTATGATGCAGCTGCTGCTATGGACGAAAAAGGAGTCAGTGCTGATGGACGCTGTGCTGTATTAAACCCACGCCAATACTATGCCCTTATCCAAGATGTTGGTAATAACGGTCTAGTAAACAGAGACGTTCAAGGTTCTGCTTTACAAGGCGGTGGTGGCGTTATCGAGATCGCTGGAATCCACATCTACAAATCTATGAATATTCCTTTCTTAGGTAAGTATGGTGTTAAGTACGGCGGTACAACAGGCGAGGTTTCTCCTGGAAAATTAGGTGACCACATTGGTCCTACACCTGAGAACGCAAATGCTACAGGTGGAGTTAACAATGACTACGGTACTAACGCTGAGTTAGGTGCTAAGTCTTGTGGACTTATCTTCCAAAAGGAAGCTGCTGGTGTTGTTGAAGCAATTGGACCACAAGTTCAAGTAACAAACGGAGACGTTTCTGTAATCTACCAAGGTGATGTGATCTTAGGTCGCATGGCTATGGGTGCAGATTACCTAAACCCAGCTGCTGCTGTTGAATTGCACATAGGAAATTCAGCTCCTTCTGCATTCTAATTTATACATTTATACGGGGGCTTCGGCTCCCCTTTTTTTTTATGACGACTCCCACAACAATAGATACCGAGACCGAACTCTCCGCCGTAAATACAATACTGGGAGCTATTGGTCAATCTCCAGTCACAACTCTAGGGACAATAACAACTAACGTAACTAATACAGCTACTGAAATTGCTAATACTTTTGAAAACCCAGAAATAGCACTTATATATCAAATACTTAAAGAATGTAATGCTGACGTACAAAATGAGGGCTGGACATTTAATAGAGAAGATCATGTTAAATTTGTCCCAGATGCAACTACGAAACATATAGTAATTCCGACAAATGTTTTAAGGATGGATTCAGAACATCCTGAAGATAAATCTATAGTTCCTATAAGAAGAGACGGAAAATTATATGACAAAGTAAATCATACCTTTGAATGGGATGACGAAGAAGTTTATTTAAATGTTGTATATTTCTTTAAATATGATGATTTACCATCAGTATTTAAAAGATATATAACCTATAAAGCAGCTGGGAGAGCAGCTACACAGATGATTACTAACTCTCAATTGGTGCAATTAATAGCAGCACAGGAACAATTTGCTAGAGGTGCATGTTTGGAATATGAATGTAATCAAGGTGATTACAACATGATAGGCATGCCACATAATACACATTATTCCACATATAAACCTTTCAGAGCATTGCAAAGATAATGTCAACAGTAACCCAATTTGTATCTAATTATGTTTTAGGTATATCAGAGCAGCCTGACGAATTAAAATTAGCTGGACAAGTTAAAGACTTAAAAAATGCTATCCCAGATGTGACATTGGGTTGCGTCAAACGTCCAGGAAGTAAGTATGTCACTAAGATTACGCCCAATAGTGGAACTCTCAGTTGGTTTCATATTTATAACGATTCCGATAATCAATACATAGGTAATGTAAGTACATCAGGAGTTTTTCAAATTTGGAGAACAAGTGATGGTGCATCTATTCCTCTTGATTATTCTGGAGTAACGGGAACGAATGCTGCAACTTATTTAAGTGGCTGGACAGACTCTACAGATATACAAGCGTTAACTATTAACGAAAATACTTTTTTTACTAATAGAACAAAGCTTACAGCAATGAAATCAGGAGCATCTGATAAATCGCCAGCTTTAGTAAACGAAGTAATTATTGAATTAAAAACAATTTCTTACGGTAAACAATACGCCTTAAATATTTATGATCCAGCAAATCCTGGAACTCCTATAACTGAAACTAGAGCTACATCTATAGCAGCTAGAAATGACTTAACTTCGAATAAACCTGATGATGGTTCTTGCCAAGCAATGACAAGAGAAGTTATAAACGCAACTGCCTCTGGAAAATCAAATTTAAGATATGAAATTGATCTTAGATGTGTACCGGTAGTTGATCCAAATAATATTGGTGATAGTTCTAATGGACCTCAATATAATGATTCTTATTCAGAATTTGCCAAATTACAATTTGGTGGAGAAGGTTGGTCAACAGGAGATGTACATACCTATACAACTGAAAAAGGTGGAACTGGAACTATAGAAATTAAGGGTCATACGACTATGAGATCTTCTGCAAATATTGCAGCAGTTCGTCCTCCAGCTACATCATCTAGTGCGGACGAGGCAGTAACAGCTTCTGGAATATTAGGTGATATGAAATCATCATTAGATGCTATTTCTGGTACAGGTCTTACAGCAACTATTACAGGTAACTGTTTGCATTTACAACGTAGTACACCATTTGCTGTGAGTACTCCTGAACCTCAATTAATGAATATTATTACTAATCAAGCTAATAATATTGGAGAATTACCAACTAATTGCAGACATAATTATGTCGTAAAAATTGTAAATAGTGGTGATGATGATGACGATTTTTATTTAAAATTTGTTCAAAATAATGCTGGTACAGCTAATCAAAATTATTTTGGTGAAGGTGTTTGGGTAGAATGCCCAGCTCCTGATCTTGAGATAGAAATAGATAAGGATACAATGCCTATCAGACTTATTAGAGAGCTGCCAGGAAGTACGTATCCAAATGGAAGATTTATATGTCAGTCAATTGACTATATAAAACGAGATGTAGGTGATGATAATACTAACCCTGTACCTAGTTTTATAGGTAGTGCTATACAAAAGATGTTGTTCTTTAGAAATAGATTAGTTGTTTTAAGTAGAAATAATGTTATTACATCTAAAACAAATGATTTCTTTAATTTCTTTAGTACCTCAGCAATGACAGAAACGTCATCTGATCCTATTGATTTACAGGCAAGTTCTACTTTTCCTACAACTATATTTGATGGTATAGAAGTAAATGCTGGTTTATTACTATTTAGTTCTAACCAACAATTTATGTTTACTACGGATAGTGATGCGTTAACACCAACAACAGCAAAAATAAATTATTTAGCTTCATATAATTTCAATCCTAAAACAGTTCCATTTTCAATGGGAGTTACTTCTGGCTTTATAAATAGCACTGGAAAAAATTCCAGAATTTTTGAAATGGCAGATGTAAAGAGAGAGGGTGAACCTACCGTTTTAGAACAAAGTAAACTTGTATCTAAAAAGCTACCTATTGATTTAACTATACCTACTACCTCTAGAGAAAATAGCCTTTTACTTTTAGGAGCAAAAGATTACAGCGAGGTTTGGGCATTTAGGTATTATAGTAATGGTGAGAAGAGAGTACAGGCTGCATGGTTTAGATGGTCATTAACAGGTGATCTAGTACATCATGTAATTTTAGATGACGTTTATTATCTTGTAGTTAAAAACGGAACTGAATATATTCTTGAATCTATAGATGTTAAAAAACAAGATGATACAAAAGTAATTGGAGAAGAAAGTTATCCAATCCATTTAGATAGGCATACACAAATAGCTGCTTTATCATCAAGTGCTTATAGTGCATCTACTAAAAAAACAACATTTGCAAGACCTACCGGATTTTCTAGTACAGCTCAATTAGCTATTTATAATCATAATGCTGGCGACAATATTGGTAGATTTGCAAAGACAACTGCTAATGGTAGTAATTTAGAAGTTGATGGAGATTGGACTGGAAGTACTTTTATGCTTGGTTATTTATATGATTATCTTGTAGAAATACCAACTATATTTGTAACACAAACAGCTGGTGAAAAAAGTAGATCAGATACAAGAGCATCATTAGTTGTACATAGATTAAAATTTGCATTTGGTGCAGTAGGAAATATTGATACAACAATCCAAAGAAAAGGTAGAGTTGACTATACAACTAATTTCAGTGCAGCTGAAATTGATTCTATTGATGCAAACGAACTACCAATAGTTGAAGATTATATTCAAAATATTCCAATATACGAAAGAAATATAAACCTAAATATAAAAATAAAATCAACCCATCCTTCTCCAACGACACTTTTTTCAATGAACTGGGAAGGAGATTATAACCCACGATATTATAGACGTGTCTAAAGTAACAATCCGCCCAGCTACTAAAGAAGTAGCTTTAGAAGTTGCTCATAATTTACGTTCAGACGATTATCGAGAATTAGTTGAGGGTCATGGATTACTACCCACTATCCATCTCCCTCTCTTTTTAGAATCTGGAGAAAATATCTATTTCACTATGCCAAACGGCAAGACTGCTGGCATGGCTGGAGTGAATGATGATGGAAGAATATGGATGCTATGCACACCTGTCATACATAAATATCCATTTGCATTTTCTAGAGAAGCTAAACGCTGGATAGATAAAAGAACTGAACCATTGTTATGGAATATTTGCGATAAACGCAATACAGCACACCTGAGACTATTAAAGTTTTTGGGCTTTAAATTTCTTCGAGAAGTTTTGCATGGTCCAAATTATTTACCATTTATTGAATTTTGTAAAATACCATGTGTTCAAAATTAACAGCCGGACAAAGTGCTGGCATCGGCTTCGGTCTTGATGCCTTTGGTGCTTTAGCCGGCTATAACCAACAGAAGAAAGATGTTGCACGACAAAATGATGCAATACGTAGACAAAATCAACTTGCAATAAATACCTACAATACTAAAAATCGTAATGCAAAACTTGCATGGGAAAACGATAAATTAGATGGTGACATTGAAGTTGATACTAAATGGCGTGAAACCAAAGATGCTATCTCTGAAGCTCAAATACAAGCAAGAGAAGCTATGGGTAAATCTGCTATAGCCCAGCAGCAGATACTTACCAAAATGATTAATGCTGGAGCTGGAAGAGAACAATCTGGTAGGAGAACTGGAGGAAGAGCTGAATATCTATCACAAGCTGCATCATGGGCTGCACAAGGGGCTTCCGCTGCTTTCTCTAAAGATAGTGCAATGTTATTCCAAGATAAAGCTGGTAGAAATATAGCTGCATTTGCTCAAGGAAAATATGTTGAATATATAACTGGTAGACCTAGCCCTGAAGCACCTCCATTATTAGAGTCATACAGGAAAGGACCTAGCTTCCTTAATACTGCATTGCAAATAGCTGGAGCTGGTTTAAATAGATATAACCAGTATAAAGAAAACACTAACAAACCAGGCTGGAACAACGTTTTAGTGCCACCAAAGCAAGAAGAAAGTCAAGGTACTGGTTTACAAAATATGCCTTGGAATTACGAAGAAGGTTCAAATCTATTCGAAACATTACCATTTGAAGTTGGTAAGTATCAAACACCAACAAATATTTTTACTCAAGGTGGAGCTTTACAGGATGAACTAGATGATTACTTTGATACTAAAACAACAACTAATTGGGAAGGAAATCTTGGTATTAATTGGCAAGATACCTTTGGTTTAGGAGATTAAAAATGTCATACAGAAGAGTCCTTGATAACTTAACTCAAGGAGAACAAAATAATGCAACTCGTGCACAAAGGTTTGATCAAAATACAATCACCCATGAAAGAAATAGAGACTTACAGCAATTAGAATCTATTAAAACTTTTTCTAAATCACTTGATCAATTTGTACAAGATAAATACAAAAGAGATGATCAAGAATTACAGGCAGAAATGGAACTTAAAGCTGCCGAAGAACATTTAGAATCTAAAGAACAAACTGGTAATGCAAATATTTCTGAGGAAGATTATTTAGAATATAAAACAAATTCAGAAACTATTTTAAGTAATGAAAAAGAGTTAGCAAAAATAGCAAATGAAGCTTTGGAAAAAGGTGCAACTTTTCAAGAAGCTAAACAGATACACAACTTATCTGGAGCAGCTCTCTATTATTACGTAAGAGCAAAATCAAAAATAGCAGCTGACGGTTACGATGATTGGTTAACCGGTGAAATGAAAAATAATAATACTCTTAAATTAAATGTTAATGGAGTTGAATTTACACCACAAACTGCTGAAACTTTAGAGCAAAAAAAAATTGCTATGAAAGCTCTCAGAAGAGAGTATATGAGGCTGAATGATTTAGGTTCAGTAAACCCATCACTATTAAATGATGAGTCTGTTGGTTTTTATGATGCAGCTATTGAATCTCACGATAAGTTATATAAAGAGTATGAAAAAGATGATGCTATAAGAACTGGAATAGATGACCGTTTAGAAGCAGTTAATCAATTCAAAATAGATAAAAATTTTGAATCATTAATGGGTAAAATTAAAATTACTGCTGCTGAAAATGGAGAACAATATTCTTATTCTGAAGCTTTAGATGAAACTTTTGAAGTAATTAAAAACGCCGTTTTAAATGGTGATCTTGAGCTTTCAGATTTAGAAGAAATTAAAAACCAAAAAATAACTGTAGATGGTAAAGAGAGTACTGTTGGCAGATGGAAAACTAGATGGAGAGAATTAGAAACTGAGTTAGCAGAAGAGCAAAAAAAACGAGCTGAAGCTAGATTAGATGAATTTAAAGCTGCTAAGAAAGATATTGAAGCTGATTGGAAAGAATTAGAAGTTAGTAGTGAAGATAAAATTAGTGATGAAGATAAAGCTAAATTTATTAAAAGATGGTTAGATGAAACAGGAGAGGAAAATCCTCCTGATTGGATGAATGATTATTTAACTGAAGAAGATATGGAAGATACAGCTCAATTAGATTTTCATTTAAGTGTAGAAGATGGAGGAAGAGGTTATTTAATAGAGGCTGATTTATATGGCATGTCAAAGGCAGTCAAAAAAAAGTACAAACAATATATCAAATCAGATCAGGATATATTAACTGAAAATGCGTACAAGACTAAAGCTGACAGGGCAATTAAAGCTCAATTAAAAACAATTACTGGATTAGCTGCTGAAGATTCAGATGCTGAATATGAAAATGCTTTGACTAATGCTGAAGCAGATTATGAAATTGAGTACTTAAATGCTCTTGCATATACTGATCCAGCTAATGCTCATAAAATTGCTTTAGATATAGTTAAAGAAAATTTTGCTGGAAAAGATGGTGTCTTAAACGAAAAAGATACTAAAGGTGTTTATTTCAAAAAATCCAAAATTGATGAAAAATCAATGAAGGAAAATTATAAAAAAATGAGAGAAGTTTGGGATCATCTTGAAAAGGTTTCACAAGAATTTACAGAGCCTGAACAAATGATGGATTATATAAAAAACAACAAACTTCCACATGTTGATGAACATTTAGATTTAGCTAGAGAATATAAAAAAAAGGGCTTAAAACAAATTCCAGATTATTTTAAAAGAATTGCACGTAAGTTTCCCAACATACAAGCTTGGGACATTATGGATGCACAATTAAAACTGGATGAAAAAAAGAAAAATGTAAAACCAGTAGGTGCTGGTGCAAAGCCACTTGAGGTCGAAATATTAAGTGACGACAGTCTTTTAGAAATAAATAAAAAAATTAATTATAAACCAAACGAGTTCAGTATTAGACAGGCAGATGTAGATGTTTTAGATATTAAAAAATATCTCGAATCTTCGGATGAAGAGTATTCAATATTTAAATCAAATTTTAATACTGATCCAAATTTAATAATGCCTGGAATTAATTTCGAGTTACCGTAAAAAAACTAAAAAATGAATGATGAACTAGACTTTGAGGCTATCTCACGGGATGC
>VTLG01008148.1_pt1 | contig 16452 bp, 11 predicted proteins | sample 4694571 | NCBI WGS metagenome assembly VTLG01 (sample SAMN12604809, study PRJNA352737) | marine metagenome | biome: ENVO:00000447; feature: ENVO:00000209|ENVO:00000569|ENVO:01000036; material: ENVO:00002151; isolation source: viral sequences binned using virsorter ...
TGCACTTAACTTATGGGCAGAGTTCACAACAGGTGGAACTAATGATGGTCGTATAATGTTTGGAACCGATGGTGGTTCTCCACATATGATCTTTGATGACATCGCTAATGATAGTGGATGGATACTCGGTGCTGATGATGCTAACTTATCATGGTTCTGTATTAAAGGATTTGCAACACCTGGCGATGTTAGTTACATATCATCTCAAGGTTCTACTGGATCTTGTAACTTAGCAATCTACCAAGGTACAGGTAGATGGTTTATCAACAAAGCGGGTGGCACTGGAGCTGGTTCTAGATTGAACGTTGGTGGTGCTATTGAAACTGACAATCAACTTAAATCTACTGTTGCAACTGGTACTGCTCCTCTTGCAGTTACATCTACAACTGAGGTTACTAATCTAAACGCTAACCAACTTCAAGGTTATACTGCAAATAACCTTCCATACTTGAGAGCACTTATTAACACATGGAACAATAGTTCTGAGGGTCAACCAAGATTCTACTTTGCTAATAATGCTGCTACCTACTTTAGAACGGGTACTGATTACTACTTTAGAAATGATAGTAATAATGGTATAGGTTCTCTTAATGATAATGGTTGTTGGACATTCTACTCAGGTAATGACACAGTACAATCAACATATGGTTTACAAGTTAACCAGTTGAATGGTATTAACCTTAATGCATCTGAAGGATTATCTTCTGGACAGAAGAGCACAGTTCTAAGAGCAACAGGTGACAAACAATGGATTGATACATATGGTGTTATGAAACGTAATAGAAATACTATTGCAGAAAACATCAGTGTAAACAATGGTGATAACTGTATGTCTGCAGGACCACTTGAAATAAGTAACGGTACTACAATCACTATAAATAATGGTGGATCATGGAGTGTAGTGTAAAAGATGAGTAGTTTATCAGTACATAATTTACAAGGCATCAGTACGTATGCTAATACGGTAGAAGTTCCTATAGGACATAGACTATCAATTGGTGCTGGTGCTAAATTTACTTTGCCAACATATACTCTGGCACAAAGACCAAGTTCTAATCAAGTTATTGGTGAATTAATTTTTATTAGTGATACACTTGCTGTTCAAGTCTGGAGTGGATCTCAATGGTTGACTGTTGGTGGTGGTCTTGGATTATCATCTACTGCACCTGCACAAAGCACTACAGAACTTTCCAACGCAGGTATATCTACAAACGGATTATATTGGATCAAACCAAATGGTTATAGTGGATCTGCTGAACAAGTTTACGTTGACTTTAGTGGTAGTGCATCTGGTATATCTGATGCAGGTCCTTGGATTAGAGTCAGATATGCTCAAAGTTACTACTCAAGAAGTGATGCTTGGAGAGGTCAAGGTGGTTTAAGTAATCCAGCAAACCAAAGTTCTACAGCATATTCTGGTGATTTTGCATATGATGTTTCTGATGCTTGGTTAATAGCATTGATGAATAACTCTAGTGAGGTTAGACAGTACTTTGAATCTTGGGGTTATGGATCTGTTGGTTGGACATATGGTTCTGGTTACATGGAATCAAAAGGTTTAGACGGAGTTAACTATACTAGATGGAACGGTAGTAGAAATATTGTTGGTAAAGATTATACTAGAGTATCTGGTATGTCACACAATACTAGCAGTATAAACGGTCCTTATAATAATCCAACTAGCAGAAACACTGACGATACTGACAGGAACGATAGTAACTGGAGAAATACAAAATTCTTCTTCAAGTACGTCAGACCTGGCGGTAGTAGTGCATTCCCATTACCTATTAAAGGTATCTGGAACGCTGACGTTGACGGAGGATCCGAGCAAAGGTACTTCCCATTCAGAGATCCAGAACGTGATACTTCCATGGAATCTAACATCTGGATTAAAATGTAATTGAGGAACAATGGCATCTAGAATTAAAGTTGATGAAGTTACAAATTTAGCACAGTCAGGAGCTGTATCGTTTCCTACTGGTGGTGCTAATTTTAGTGGTCAGGTAAACGTCACTGGTAATATAGATTTTACTGGAGACTTACTACAAAATGGACAACCATTTGTAACTCTACCAGAACAGAATGTAAACAACCTAGGTTACACTCTAAGATCTGGTGGTAACACAGGTGTTGCATACTGGGATTCAAGCGGTGAAGGTGATAGTGGTGGTGGAAGTCAAGCCATGTATAAAGCAGGTTTTGACATTACCAGAGGTTTTGCTTGTGCAGGATATAGAGGAGGAAACTCTTGGAAGAATGTTAATAGACTTGTAATGTCTACTTACACAAACTCAAACCTAGGAGACTTACTAACATACTCTGGAGCATATCTTGACTGTGCACAGAATACTTCATTTAAGAATTACGTATTTGCTACTTGTGATAGTTGGAACGGAACTTGTAACTATGTTTCTTCAATTAGCATGGTAACTGAGACAAACACTGGATTGGCAACAGCAATGTCTTCCAACAGAAACAGATGTACATGTTTGAAAAAAGATTTCACATATGCATTTGTACATGGAGGTAATAGTTCACAGATAACAAAATATAATCTATCAACTGCAGCAAGTAACCAAAGTACAACTCACCCTAACGGTGACCAGAACAACCCTGCAGGTGGACAAGGTGCTACAGTAGGATGGATCAAACAAGGTTCTGGACAATCATTCAATTTCTCAACTGAAGTATTCCATTCTTGGACAGACAATCCTGGTACTGATGGTACTAACAAAACACTTTCTAGTAGAAATGGTTTTATGTACTGGAATACTGGTGGTGGTTATCGTACCTCTAGTGATTGGCATGTAAGAGACTCTTATAATGGTGGACGTAGAGCAAGTGTAAGTAAGAATGGTATAACAACTGGTGAGGAAACAATGTTCACTGGTAATGAGTATGGTTTCATTGTAGGACAATATGATGGAAACCAGAATAATAATGGTTACTTATTCACTTATGCAAGTCATAGTTTCCAAAGAGATTCTAGAATGGATAGTCTAGGAACAAGTGGAAGGGCATCTGCTGCTGGTGGAGAGTATGGTGTTCTCATGTACGGATACACAGGAATGTAACAATGTCAGAAACAGTGAAACTAAAGTATTACATAGGCAGAAGATGCGATGAGATTGACTGGATCAGTACGTCCAATATAATCTGGAACATGTATGGCATCTGTGTATTCTCAATAGAGGAACAATGGGCAAGAGATCTCTATACTCTACCTCGTTCTTTTGAAGAGATTACTGAAGAGATGGGTAGATGGGGAACCAAACATTTTGGTGAAACTCGTACCGAAGTTAAAATTACATCTGAAGATCCACTATCATCTGAAAGTATAATGGATGAGGAAGATGGAATTGAAATGCCTGATCCTCTAATCAATAAAGGAAAGGTAGTAATTACATTACCTCAAGAAAGAATTGATGCTGCAATTGCATTTATGAAATTGTCGGCAAAATTAATTATTGAAGATCAATATGATCGTAGATTCTTATCATTGAAGTGTGAAGTATCCAAACTTGAGCAATTCTTATGGGATGCACAGGTACGGGAATCCAACAATCAAGAGGGGGAAACTCCTGTGCTAGATAGTATAGCAGCTGCAAAAGGTGAAAAAGTTGCAGACGTTGCTGCTTCTGTTCTAGCAAATCAAACAGCATTTAAAGATAAAGTTATTCTACTTAATGCAGAAATGCTTAAGGTAAAGACAGAATTTAAAAACTGTGCTACAATAAAAGAACTAAACCTTCTTTGGCAGAAATACATGGGTATACCTATGCCTAATGATCAAATGCTTGAACTTGGACAAGTCCATGAAGAAGAGGGAGCACTAACAACAGACACCGTAGAAGCTGGTTTACATTTATAATTTAATTATACTATGTCAAAAATTATGAAGGGTGGAATGACACCTGAGCAAGTCGAGGACTGGGTAGAGAACTCGATGCATTATGGAATGACGCATGAGCAAATTAAGAACTTCGTCATCAACTCTAATGTAACTGATTTTCGTCAACTAAGACAAGTTTTAGTTGAAGTTGAAACTAGGAGTCATGAGAGAAAGAAACTCTGGATGGATCATCAGAGAAAAGAAATTAAGATAAATCAATTAAAAGCAAGGTTAGAAAAAGAAGAAGATGAATTTGAAAGGCAACTAATTCAAATTGATATAGATGAATACGAATTAGACTTAGGCAAATTCAAGGTTAATATTAGACAGTATGACCATGAACTAGAACCTTTCATGGAATACATCAATAAGAACTTTGCAAATATAGAGGAGTTAGCTGACGTTGCTAATTACTCTGAAGAGGATGAAAGAAAATATTGGATTGCTAGAATGGGTAAGCAAGCAGCTATTGACATATATGCCAATGGTAGAATAGGTATTGGTAATATGGATTCTATCGCTATGATGCGAGAAGAAGATCAGATATATGCAGTCAATATTGCTATGCAATATGCAGGTCTATTAAACACAGGTATATCTAAAATTCAAAATGAATTAAAACCTCATATAGATAAATTACTAGGAGATGGAACCGAAGCAAGGTTCCCAACATTCGATGGGATTGAGAAAAATCTCAACCTTGACTTATTCAACAAATTGACAGGATCCAGTAGTGAACAAAAAAGTCTTCAGTCTACCGATAAACCCGAAACTGAGTGAAGAGTTTGTAACTAATACATTCCTTCCATTTCTTAAAGAGCATCGAGAGTATATACTAGATCTATATTTTACATGTAGAATCCCTCCGTTCAATCAGGACGCTATGGGGGATTGTTTTACTGCGGATCAAGCATTGGTTGATGCTGCATGTTATATTTCAAACAAATCTGATATACCCTTATCAGCGACATTTAATAACATATGGGTTAGACCTGATCAAAAGAATTTAGATTTGTGGATAGAAAACTTTGCACCCATATATGATATGGGAATCAGAGTAGTTACTTTACCACACACAACATGGGTATCTACAGGACAAATACAATCTGCCTTTCCAGAATTATTCATCAAGAACACTATACTTAGAGAAGTAACAAGACCAAATGAAATAGTATCACTAGCAGAAGCAGGATTTAATTATATAAATTTAGACCGTGATCTCATGAGAGATCGTGATCAGTTGTTACGTATCAGAAAAGCAAAAGACTATTGTGCATATCTAGGAAAACCTGTTATGCTCTCAATGCTTGTCAATGAAACATGTTGGGGTGGTTGCCCTATCATGCCAGAGCATTATCAATATAACAGCACTAGAACAAAAGACGATCCTATATTTTTTGGTAGTCCTATTAGTAGAGTTTCATGTTCTACATGGGATGTTGAACATCCAGAGTATGATTTGAAACAAGCAAACCTACCTCCATGGAGAGAGGACTGGATAGAGATGTTAGATCTTGGTATTGATACTTTTAAACTACATGGAAGAGAACATGGTATGCGTCTCTTAGAAAGTATGGATCTTATCAAAAGGTGGGCAGACGAAGAAGAGTATATGTTCCCAGAGTATAAAAAATATCAAGCAGAGATGCAGATGAAAGATGCTCCCATCAATGCATGGAGACAAAAAATCAAGACATGTAAGTTTGACTGTTGGGACTGTAACTACTGTGAGAATGTTATTGAATATCATATGAAGAAGGCAGATATGATAGTACACCCACAAGTAGAAACATGTATAGAAGCATTTACAAATTCAGGTAAGTATCTGTCTAATCACAAAACATATGATCCTAATGATCCTGATGCATACTTTAATATACCTGGTTTGTCATCAGCTAGAGTCAGACATTTCTTAAACAATCTCTGCTCTCAAGAAGGTGCAGTGTATCTTGAGGTTGGAGTATATGCAGGTTCAACATTCTGTGCTGCTATACAAAATAATGACATGGTTGCTGCGTATGCTAATGATAACTGGTCACAACCAAACCTACAACCAGCAAGAGAGGATATAGAATTACCAATCCATGATGTTACTGTTGATACCTTTGTAGATAATTTGCAACATAACGTCGCTACTGATAGTTTAGATTTTGACATTCAAGTACTCAAAGGTGATTCATCACAACTAGGAAAAAAGGATTTCAAACATGATGTCAATATTATTTTCTATGATGGAGATAATGCAGAACATAAGATGGTAGAATTCTTTAACCAGATGTTGATATTTACTGATAAGGTATTTACTTTGGTTATTGATGATGCCAATGTAGAACAAAATGTTGCCATAACAAAAGGTTGGGTAGAGAAACAGCAACTAAGAGTTCTATATGAAAGAGAGTTATTGAATGACATAGAGGATGATAAAATGTGGTGGAACGGATTGTATGTTCTTGTAATAGCTAAATAGATTCGAGGAAATTATAAGTAAGCCTGATGTCTCAATTAAATGTAGGAAAGGTAGTTGCTGGTGTAGGGGTAGAATTACCAACTCTAGCTGAATCTAATAGACCAACAGCATCCAGTGGTCTAATGTTTTTCAATAGTGATAAGAACCGTGTTGAAATTCATAGTGGTGCTGACTGGTATGTACTTAACACATTATCTTCTCAAACGTTTGGAACTGTTCAAAGTTTTGCATATACTGGTTCAGATCAACAATTCACAGTTCCTAATGACCAAGGAAATATAACAGAACTGAGAGTCTTTATGTGGGGTGCAGGTGGAGGACCTGATGAAAGTGCTACTGCAGCTGCAGGTGCAGGTGGATATTGTAGAGGTACTATAAAAAGATCTGATAGTGGAACTATGAATGGAACTACATTCACCGTAGTTGTTGGATCAGGTGGAGTCAGAGGAACAGGAAGTTCTGACATGCCAGCTGTATATGGCGGTGGTGGAAGAGGTTCTCGTGATAGTGGTGGTGGACACGTTTCTGGAACTGGCGGTGGTCTTTCTGGTATCTTTGAAGGATCAAACCAAATATATGGTAGTAGTGCAAACCCCGTTTCTGACTGTCATACAAGAATTATTATATGTGCAGGTGGTGGCGGTGGTGCTAATGACCAATCTAGTGGATACGCTTACGGTGGAGCTGGCGGTGGATTAGAAGGTGGTCGTGGTGGATCTCAACCAACTAACAATAACAAAGGTGGTCGTGGAGGTCGCCAACAGTCTGGGTATTCAGGAAGTACATCTGGAAACCGTGTAGACGGAGATAAATGTAGAGGTGGTGACGGTAACACTAACCAAGATAACCCTGGTGGTGGCGGTGGTTACTACGGTGGTCAGTCTGGTTCTGATGATAACTCTGGAGCAGGTGGTGGATCTTCTTACTATGGAGGAAATGCTAATTACAATGTAACTGATGCATCTACTGAAATTGGTGGATATGGAAGCGGACAGTCATATAGTACTGGTGGATCGGCTTCTCAATATTGGTCAGCTGATGTAGGAAATTCATCTCGTTCAAATAGAGGTGGAGACGGAAAAGTAGTCATCGTTTACTAGACTATATAATATACATTATTATTCTAAAGCATGGATATTGAAGGCATGGTCAAGGAATTCACTGACCAATTAAAAGAACAAAAGGCAACAGTTGTTGAACTAGAAAAACAACTCAAGACTCGTAATGAACAAGTATTGAGATTGGAAGGTGCAATCGAAGCACTTAATATGACACTTAAGAAACCAGAAGATGAAGGGGATACGGAAGTCAAGTGAACTAAGACAGAAGGAGCATGTAGATTCTAAACTTATTCCAGTTGAATATGATGGAACTCAAGAAACATGCCCTTATAAAGTTGGAGACTTATACGATGGTCGAGAAGTAATATCCTTAGGATTTACTCAAAACGTCTATGGGAATTACTACCATATTATTGTGGAAAGAGATAGAACTCATCTGAGAACTAAATTTCAATTTGATTCAAAGCATGATTTAAAATTCTCAAAACCAGTTGAAAGAATGAGTGGTAACCCTCAGGACATGGAAAAGCAATTGAGAAAATATTTACCAGATGGTCTCGCACAAGACACAGCCGATTGAACTTCGAGCATGGACAACAGGTGAACTTGACAAGATTGTAACTAAGACGGATAAGTATTGGATTGAATACTCTGATGGTAATCGTCTATTAGATCTACAGTCTGGAAACTCTGCGTATATCTTAGGGTATGGGAACAGAGAGGTTATGGATGCGTTGGCATCTGAAGTTAATTTCACAAGAGGAAATAAAGGAGAGACATGTGAACTCTCTAAGAAAATGGTCAACCTAGTTTGCTCTACTGGCAACTGGGATGTTTTGTCGTGGGCAATATCTGGATCATCAGCAGTTGAATCTGCTATCAAGATGAACGATCAGTACTGGGGCAATCAAGAAAATTTTATAGTTACATTTACACCTGGTTTTCATGGCACTACATATCTGACAAGGAATATGGGTGACACCTCTGATGGGATAAAGAGAATCAAAAAAGTGCAAACTCCTTTATGGAGAAAGGAAAAGGATCAAGAGAAGGAAGAAGATAAAGCAATAAAGTATTTAAAACTCCTTATCAAAACATACAATTGTTGTGGTAGAAAGATAGGGTGTATTGTCATGGAAACACTACCATGGTTGAAAGGTGGTATCCCATGGTCACCACGTTGGTGGAGAACAATACGTGATTTATGTAACGAGAATGATATATTAATGATTACTGATGATGTTTGTACGTGTTGGGGAAAAGGTGGTGGTTATCATGGTTGGCAAAAGTATGGAGTGCAACCAGATATATCTGCACTCGGTAAATCTTTAACAGCTGGTTACACACCACTTGGGTGCTCAGTTGCCAATAAGAAGGTAGGAGATGTATTGAAAGAACAAGATTGGGAGTTTGGACATACTTGGCAACCTAGTATGACAGGTATATCTGCTATGAATGCAGTTAATAATATAATAATTAGAGATAATTTGTTTGAATTATGCAAACCAATAGAAGACAGTCTAAGGTTTTTTGCTGAAGATTGTCTCGATAGAGGGTATATTACTGGGTATAGAGTAAGTGATTTATTCCTATCACTTGATGTAAAAGAGGAGTTAGATCCAGAAGCATTGATTCAATCTGGACTAGCGTTAAGTAAGACTAGAGAGAAGACAGTTAGAATAGTTGCTAACTTCTTAGCGGATCAAGAGTTCTTTGATGAAATGCAAAAAAGACTATTCGGTTTCTTTAGTATAAATACATCTGAAGGATAATAGTGCCAACCTAATGAAGAGGGTAGTCGTCAGGGTATCCGATACCTATAGTATGGATTCAGCAGCAGCTGCAATTCTAAAATTATATGGTTATCTGACCTTTGTAGAATCATTTAGAAGTTTTTCAATAATCACATTTGATTGTCCAGAAAAGTATTCAAGCGGATTGCTTGAAAAATTGAATGCTTTAGGACCTGTCAAGAAGTGTACGTGGGATGGTGAGAAATTTGAAGTCGCTCCCGTGGATACTGGTGCAACATTAAGTGTAGATAATTCAAGTAGTTTAGAAATTAATACTAGTGGAGAATCAAATACAACTGCGAACACTAGAAATTTAGTTACCAGTGGTTCTGGTACAATATATGTAAAAGTACAAAATATTGGTGGACAAAACCTATATGTATTTTCCAGTAGTATTAGTGGAACATATTCTGTCTTTGCAAACCAAACTGGATTTGTGCAAGGTGGTACATATACATTTGACCAATCAGATTCTTCAAACGCTACACATCCACTTAGATTCTCTACTACTCCAGATGGAGTACACATAACAGGTGGGTCAGAAATGACCACAGGTGTATCAACAACTGGAACACCAGGTACTAATGGTACAACAGTGTTGACTGTAAGTGCTGCAACACCATCAATATTATATTTTTATTGTGTTGCTCATCCTGGCATGGGTAGATATCAAGTTTCACCTATTAGTAGGTATGGAACTGTTAACATCCATGACTACTGGCACTTAGATAGAATTACAAAACAAGACAGGCAATATTTAAACGGACAGTATAGTTACACTCAAGCAGGTGATGGAGTAGACATATATGTAATTGATACTGGTGTTCGTGGTGCAAGTAGACCAACAGGTAACAACGCAGCATTACATCCAGAGTTATATGATCCAGATTTTGTCAGTGACCTGAATGGTACTTCTGAGCAACAGAACTATAGGGTCTATCAGTTATCACACTATGCAGGTGCCTATGGTAGTAACAATGAAGACGATAACGGACACGGTACATATTGTGCTATTCTCTCAGCAGGAAGAACAGCTGGCGTAGCAAAAGATGCAAAGATATACGCACTTAAAGCATTCAACTCTGGAAACTCTGGAAGTTATACTGCAATACTTGGAGCATATCAAGCAGTTATAGATCATAACGATAACACTGATGCTAATTACAAAGGAAATACTAGACCAGCAATTATCAATGCTTCATTTGGACCTACCATTCCTAGTGAAGGATATCCTTATGTAGAATTAAATGATGTAGGTTCTGATAATGGAACTGATGAAGAGATGTTGGATGATATTGAAGGAACAATATCATCAAGTTATAACATACTAGTGGTAAGATCTGCAGGTAATGGATTTAAAAATTCTAGTGATGAATTTGTAGGACCAATGCAATGTAAAGCAATTGCAGGTAGTAGAACTGCTGGTTATGCAGATAACACAGATGGTGGTATTAATAACGTAGATGCTGATCAGAAAAAGATATGTGTTGGTGCATCAGAATATAATGACAGGTGGGCAGATTTTTCAAACTATGGTGCAGGTGTAACAACTGTTGCTCCTGGTGCTAGAATATTGAGTCCTGCATATGATTGGACTGCTAATACACCATACACAAGTCCATCAAATTACAATACTATAAACGGTACATCATTCTCTTGCCCCATAGTAGCTGGTATTATGGCTTGTTACTTTAGTAAGAACGGGTATACAGCTAACACAAACAATTTAGCAGGTGCAGCAAAAGTTTATCACAGAATTTATGCTGCAGCTGGAAATTTAACTGTTTTGGGAACTAATAACTATCCCACTAACAGTATAGAAGATAAAAAACTTATTGATAATCCATATGAAACTTTTAATGGATCAAATCAATTGATTGTTAAATTTAATCCTTCTGATTCAGCTCACTTCATTGGTAATGTTGGTAGGAAATGTCAATTAAGAACTACAGGTTCAACAGCAGGTGCTGGTGGTGCTACACCTACTTCATTTAATATAACTACAACTTCACCTTCGTTCTCATACTATACTTTAAATGGAACTGACAGAAATGGTGCGGTAAGTGGAAACAACGCAGGTGTTGCTGTATATGTTGGAGACACCATTAATTTTAATCTATCAGGTGTTAGTGGTTCTCACCCATTTTATATTAAAACTGTACAGGGAACTGGAACTGGTAATCAGGTAAGTACACCAGCTGCTACTGGACAAGGATCTACAGGAACCACAACTGTGTCATGGACACCAAACACAGCAGGTACATATTATTATCAGTGTTCTGCACATAATGCAATGAATGGAACTATTACTGTCAGCAATGCACCTGGTAGTGGTACTGGAGTCACTGTTGGTGGTATCAATGTTTCTGAATTATCACAAAGTGGTTGGTTAACTATACAGGCAGAGAACGCTGTTGACAATACAATAACTTTATTCGCTTCTAGTAATGCTACAGCTGGTACAACAGGTGGTGGATCAAATAATTACTTAGCACTTATAAAGTCAGAAGACTTACTACACGAGAGTTATGATGGTGTTGTATCTACATCAACAACTTTAAGATCTCAAACAGATACACAAGAAGCTGCTGGTACTGGTACATATACTGATGTGCTTTATTATCCAGTAGATAGTGGAGTTGATTTTAATTATTCTCTAAGTACACAATCACTTACCAGTAAACGTGGTGCGTTCTTCCCATACATAGACACCAATGTTACTTGGACTACTTCATCTGGATCTATAGCAACATATTCAAATGGTGATAGTGTTAATATTGATCTAGGTTTAGATGGAACAACTTTTGCAAGTGAACCAACCTTTGAATTTTACACTCTCAGTGGTGATTCAATTGGATCATCAGGTCTTTCATTAGATCAGTCAACAGGTATATTGAGTGGAACTGTAACTTCAGATTATATTGATACGACATTTAACTTTACTGTTACTGAAAATATAACAGCAAATGCAAGATCATATTCCTTTACCACAACTGGAACTGGTGTTCTAGTTAACATCACACAACAACCAAGTTCTGCAAGTGTTGAAGCAGGTTCTGGTAACACTGCTACTTTTGGACCTGTAGCAGGTATTAGTTCTGATGGATCTACAATTATATTCCGATGGGAGTTCTCAAGTAATGGTGGTGTAGGTTGGTCTAGTGTTGTTGATGGTGGTGGATATAGTGGATCAAGTACAAACACACTTTCTGTAGATGACGATTTTGCTAAGAACACTTATCAGTTCCGTTGTAAGATGGAAACTAATACTTCGGTACAACCATCTTATACAAATGCAGCTACGTTAACAGTATTCAGAGTCATTACTATAAGTAATCAACCAACTGATCAGAATCCAATGGCACCCGCAGCTGCTACATTTACAGTTGCTGCATCTACATTAGATACTGCTACAATCGCATATCAGTGGGAGAAGTCTGAGGATGGTGATGGTATAAACTTTACATCTATAGGTGGTGCAACAGGAGCATCATATGTCACAGGTGCTACTACTTATGATGCTGATTACGGAGATTATTATAGATGTGTTCTATCAGCTCAGGGTGCATCTAATGTAATATCTACTTCTGCTAGAAATTTAGTTCAAAGAACTATAAACATAACAGCACAACCAACTAATGAAACTGGTGCAGTTGGTGGTACAAGATCATTCGGTGTTGCTGCTACTACATCTGATAACGATGCAGGAGATATTACATACCAGTGGCAAGTGTCAATTACAAATGGATCATCATGGTCTGATGTATCTGAGGGAAGTGGTGGAACAACTACAACATATACAACTCCTACATTAACTACAACATATGATGAGTATCAATATCGTTGTTTGCTTTCAGCACCTGGTGCAACAACTATACCTTCTAATGCTGCTACACTACAAGTAGAAACAGTAACTGTTGTTGTCACAAACCAACCAAGTGATGCAGAAGTTAATGAAAGTTCTACTGCAACATTCACTACATTGGGTGCTCCTACTATGGCACCTGTAGGTGGTAACGCTGCAACATCTTCATTTGAGGTAGATCAGTTTGATACACCAACTGGAGGAGGTGGTGGTGGATTTGAAGGATTCTCATCTCACGAACCTAGTGTCACATATCAGTGGGAGAAAACTGATAATGGCAACAAGTATATTAACGTTACAGTCGGAGCTGATACAGTAGGTGGACAAGCAACAGGAGTCTTCTACTTATTTGGTATTGAAAAACCTCAAATCAGTGCATGGAGAGGTACTAGGTATATCTTTGATCAGTCAGATTCATCTAATGCTACCTACAATAATCAACATCATCCATTGATGTTTAGTAATGGTCCTGATGGAGATCATAACGGTAACGGACACTATATGATGGGTGTTGACTATCAGTTAGATGGTGTCTCTGTTACTATGTCTGGATATGTTAGTGGATTTACAGCTGCTACTACTCGTAAAGTAATATGGGATATACCTGCTAATGAAACAGATACATCTCTATACTACTGGTGTCATTTCCATACAGGTCAAGGCAACCAAATGCAGGTAGCTGATCAAAATTGGACTACAATTGGTGGAGCAACTTCTGCATCATATACAACTGCAGCAACAACTTATGCAGACGATAATCGAGACCAATATCGTTGTAAGTTAGATGCTACTGGAGCATCTGCTTCAGCATATACCAACCCCGTTGAACTTAGAGTACTAAGAACATTCTCTATTACTGCACAACCTTCTAATCCAACTTCACAGGAAGGTGGTACTGCATCATTCTCTATCAGCACAAGTTCTAGTAGTGGAACTCCAACATACCAATGGGAGAGATCTGATGATAATGGATCTAACTACTCTTCTGTTGCAGGAGCAACTAGTGCATCATATACAACTCCAACATTAGTACATGCTAATGATGATGAAGATCGTTATCGTTGTGTAGTATCTCTGTCTGGATCTGCTCCCTTAAATGCATCTAATGATATAACTTCAGACCATGGATTGTTAACTGTTCTAAGAGTTATTTCTATCAGTCAACAACCAGTTGACATAGGTGTTATTGAAGGGCAGACTGCAACCTTTAGTATTACTGCTTCAATTACCAGTGATGTCATAGGATATCAATGGCAAATATCTACTGATGGTGCAGCAAACTGGAGTAATATTAATGGAGCAACTAGTTCTTCTTATACGACACCTGTTACTACATTCCCTGTAATTCCATCAGAACAGTTCCGTTGTGTTTTATCTAACGCAGAAGCAACTACTGTAACTTCTAATGCAGTAACTTTAACTGTTAATGAATCTGAGTTTGTATCAGGACCTGCTACAGTTACACCATTTATTGATCCAGATACTACAAAAACATTATCAAGAAGACCAGTAATTACTACTTCTGCTTTTGTTCAAGAATACGCAGGATCAACTCATGCTTCTTCATTCTGGAGAATTAGAAGAGTAAGCGATAACGTGACTGTATATGATACCGCAGGTACATATGCAAGTGGTGATACTGGTAACTTAACTTCATTCACTGTACCATCTGCTGTTCTAGATTTTGATACAACTTATCAAGTACAAGTTAAGTTCAGAGATAACAATGATTTAGAGAGTTCATATACTTCACCAGTTGCATTTACAACACCGTTTGTAGACCAACCAGAAATACAAACTATTGTACCAGCATTTAACCCAACAATAAATGTTGATCCTATTGCAGTGAAAGGTGGTTATCAACATACATCTAGTGATTGGCAGTTTGCTTTAACCACAGCATTTTCACCTCCTGTTCATCAATCACTTGGTAACCCAACTAACTTAACATCTTATTCTTTACCTGTTAACGTTACTTTGAATGCAAACACTACATATTATGTAAGAATTAGATTCAACGTCAATCCTACCTAACATGGCTTCACCATCAACCAGACAAGGACTTATAGATTATGCATTACGTCAGAACGGTGCACCAGTCCTAGAAATAAACATAGAAGATGATCAGATCAGTGATCTAGTGGATGATGCTATCCAATTTTATAATGAAAGACATATGGATGGTTATATCAGAACTCATTTAAAAGTCAAGTTTACTCAAGCTATGATTGATGACATGACTACTGATACAACCACAGCAGTTGCAGCTGCAACTTCATCAGCAATTGCAGTAGATTGGCAAGAGCAAAATAATTATCTTAAAGTTCCTGAGCATGTGACTAGTGTGATAAAAGTATTTGATTTTGTATCTAAGAATGTCACAAACTTATTTGACGTTAGGTATCAGTGGAGATTGAATGACCTTTGGGATCTAACCAATACAGAAATCTTGACCTATGAAATGGTCAATAGAAGACTAGAAGATATTTACTATTTGTTAGAAGGACAGAAACAAACTAGATTCCAGATGAGAGGAGATAGATTATATCTAGATTTAGATTTTAAAACTGACGTTAAAGTGGATGATTTTTTAATTCTTGAAGTCTATCGTGCATTAGATCCAACTAATACATCTGCTGTATATAATGATCTTTGGTTAAAGAGATATGTAACTGCATTGATCAAGAGACAGTGGGGTGCTAACTTAATTAAATTCCAAGGAGCACAGTTGCCAGGTGGAATTACAATGAACGGAGAGTTTATATACAACGAAGGTAAAGATGCTGTCAATAAACTTGAGGAAGAAATGCTTACTCAGTATGAGACACCTCCACTTGACATGATCGGCTAATGGCAAGAACCACTTACTTTACACATGGCACTAGGAACGAACAGTTTCTACAGCAGAATCTAGTAGAAGAGTATCTCAAGATGTTTGGGATGGATGTTCTCTACTGCCCTAGAGAGATCATGCAAACTGATGGTGTGTTTAATGAAGAAGTAATTGGTGAGTTTAATGATGCATATATTATAGAAGCATACTTAGAAAACTTTGAAGGTTTTCAAGGTGGTGGAGATCTATTAACAAAGTTTGGTGTAGCACAGACTGATGAGATAACTCTGATTATATCTCAGCAGAGATTTTCAGATCTTATATCACAATTCCTTTTACTTGACCCAGATTACAAAGCACCTGAGAGACCACAAGAAGGAGACCTAATATATTTTCCATTAACAAGTAATTACTTTGAGATAAAATTTGTAGAGCATGAAGAACCATATTACCAATTAGGTAAAGGTTACGTATACAAACTCAAGGCAGAACTATTCGAGTACAGTGACGAGCAAGGAGATCTATTTGATAGTGATGAGGA
>VTLG01011639.1_pt1 | contig 16451 bp, 21 predicted proteins | sample 4694571 | NCBI WGS metagenome assembly VTLG01 (sample SAMN12604809, study PRJNA352737) | marine metagenome | biome: ENVO:00000447; feature: ENVO:00000209|ENVO:00000569|ENVO:01000036; material: ENVO:00002151; isolation source: viral sequences binned using virsorter ...
TAATTTGTAGTGAAGTAGAAACGGCTATGGCAGGAGACATTACGTTGAATGGTTTAGCTAAAGATTCATTTCTGGAATCAACAGAGATTAATTACGATGCCGAAGGGGATCAACCTGTCGGAGTTTGCTCAATGACTTACTCAGTCACATACGCAAATGCCGAAGCTGATCCCGATACGGCGGTTTAAAAGGAAAAGATATGGCAAGAGTAATTTTATATTCTCCACAAGGCAAAGACCCTATTGAAGTGTCTGAGCATCGTGCAGAGTATTTAAAAAGCAAAGGTTGGACTTCGGAGAAATCCAAGTCTGTTAGTAAAACAAAAAAAAATAAAGAGGAAAAATAAATGGCGACAAAAAGCGGAAAAGATGGCTTAGTAAAAGTTTCATCAAATACTGTAGCAGAGGTTCGTAACTGGACCTTGGATTTAAGTGCTGACACTATTGAAGATACAGTCATGGGAGATACGGCAAGAACTTATCTTTCAGGTTTAACTACTGCATCTGCAAGCTTCGATGCTTATTACGATGAATCCGACACAAATGGTCAGCAAGCACTTGATCCAGGAAGTAGTGTAACTTTAGTCTTATATCCCGAGGGGGCAGACTCAGGGGATATATATTTCACTGGGACAGCTCTAGTTACATCAAAATCCGTAACAGGAACTTTTGATGGTATGGTTGAAGCTAGTTTCGGAGCCACCTACACAGGGGCCGTAACAGAAGCAACAGTCTAACGTGAAGGCGATAGACAGTGCGAAGGCTCATTATAAAAGCCTAGAGGTACTTTCAACAGAAGTGCCTCAATGGGGTCAAAATGGTAATCCATTAGAGGTTTACTATACCCCCATGACTTTGGCAGAAAAAAATAAACTATTTAAGTATGCCAAAGATGATGATTTAGAAATCATGGCATACGCAGTAATTTTGAAATGTTTAGATGCCGATGGTAATAAATTATTTGATCTAGGCGACAAGCGGGCCTTAATGACTGAGGTTGATAGTGATGTGGTAGCAGAACTAGCGGCTAAGTTAATGAATGGTGTTTCAGTTGAGGACCAGGCGGGAAACTAAGAAAGGACAATGATCTATTTGCTCAATATGCGATAGCAGAAAGGTTGGGTCTGACTTTAGTGGACCTACAAACAAAAATGTCGTTGTCCGAGTTTAATGGTTGGATAAGTTATTTTGAATACAAAGCAGAATTAGAAAAAAGGAATGGCAAGTAAAGACTACAGAATTGATATAACTGCTAAAAATAAAACACAAAGGCAGTTCGATCAAATAAATCAAAGTTTAGGTAAGACAACTAAAAGCATGGCTTTTATGAAAAAAAGCCTTATTGGTGTTTTTAGTGTTGCGGCTATAGGAGCATTCAGTAAAGCGGCATTACAAACTGCTGACGATCTAGCCAAAGTATCTGCTTCTATTGGAGTGGGAGCAGAGTTTTTACAAAGATTTCAATTTGCGGCAGAACAGTCGGGTGTGTCTGCGGAAGGTTTTGATAAGAGTATGAAGTTCTTTTCTAAAACGATGGGCGAGTCAACTATGGGATTGGGTTTAGGCCTTGATGCTATCCAACAGTTAGGGGTATCACTACAAGATACCGCAGGTAATACTAAAAAAATAGATGTTTTATTTTTAGAAATGATGCTCGCTCTAGATGGGGTTACAAACTCCACAGAAAGAGCAGGATTAGCTACTAAACTTTTTGGTAGAGCAGGTATACCAATGGTTAATATGCTCCGTGAAGGACACCAAGGCATGTTGGACCTTGCGGCAGTTGCTCCTGGTGTTCTAACTGATGAAGATACAAAACGAGCAGAAGATTTTAACGATGCCATGAATGTTATAGCCAGAACAATTAAAGGCCCATTAATGTCAGCAGTTATTAATTTAGTAGATGTTCCTAGAAGAATAAGAGAGGGATTAAGAGAGACTTTCGATGAGTGGTGGACGAGAAATATGGAAGAATTCTATGGCCCTCTCAAGGTAGGATTTGTTGAGCCTTTAAAAGAAACAGGTGAGGAATTAAAAATAGTCGATAAAAGACTAATTGCTTTTGCAGACAGGGTAAAGGAAAGCATGAAATCATCGACTGACAAAGTAGCTGAGTTCAGAGAAGAATTAGAAGAAGCCGTGCAAGCAGGAATTTTCGATCAATCAAAAGTAGAAGAAGCCGTTGAAATTTTTAGAAAATCAATAGAAAAAGGGGTAGGCGACACTGTAACAGTGGTTAAACAATTTGAAGATACTATTGAGGGATCTTTAGAAAAAGCATTTCAAGACTTCTTTGATAGGACTAACGAAGGCTTTTTAAATATGCAAACACTAATGAAAAGTGTTGTAGATGAAATTATTAAAGAAGTATTAAGACTTGCAGTTATTAAACCTATAGTGGATATGATTATGGGTAGTGGACCCATGAAGGCTCTTAGCAGTATATTCGGAGAAAGAGCAACAGGTGGACCAGTCAGTGCGGGTAATCCCTATATAGTTGGAGAGAAAGGACCAGAGTTATTTGTACCAGGATCAAGCGGTGGCATAGTTCCTAACAATCAACTTGCAACAGCAGGAGCAGGAACTAACGTCAATGTAACCTTCGACATTAAATCGTGGGATTCAAGAGACACTTTGCAAGCCATATCACAACAAGCTCCTGCCATTGTAGGAATCGTAGAACAATCATTCAGAAAACGTGGACGTAGAGGACCGCTAGGCCCATGAGTGGAACATTTCCTAGCTCCCCTACCCCGCAATCGATTGAAGTTCAATCGTTGGAGCCTACATTGGTTTCCGTTACCAGTAATTTAACAAGACAAGCACGATCCAGGGGTGGTCAACGATGGGGATTTAAAGTTATCTTTTCTCCGATGGAACGATCTAGCTTTGATCCTATTTTTGCATTCTCAGTCAAACAACGAGGGCAATACGAGACGTTTACTTGGGTTCCAACTACGATAGGAACGACTAGAGGAGAAACGGGAGAATCGCCTGTCGTAGATGGAGCCGTTAGTGTTGGGGCAACCTCATGCAGTATTGATGGCTTAACGGCTTCTACTTCCAACATAATCAGATCGGGAGACTTCTTTAAATTCTCAGGACAAAACAAAATCTATATGTGTACTGCTGATATGGATAGTGACGGATCGGGAGATGCGACTTTAAGTTTCGCTCCTAAATTAGCGACTGCTGTTGCTGATGATGAAACACTGACAATCAACAGTGTGCCTTTTAATGTTTCTTTTGCTTCTGATATAGCAAGCTATGGAACTAATGTAACAGGATATTATTCTTACGAAATAGAGTTAGTTGAGGTTCCGTAATGGCAAACAGAGGGTCAACATCTGCTTTTCAAACGGAGATCGTTAAAAGCCAGAACCAACCAATACATTTAGTTCAAATACATTTTGATTCCCCAACGGGAACTCAGTATTTAACGGATTCTTTTATTCCCATTACTTACGATTCCAATACTTATTCGCCATTAGGTTATTTTTTAAGTTTCAGTGATATAGAAGAAACCAGTCAGTTAGTAGTCAACAGTTTAACTTTAAGCCTTTCGGGAGTGGACCAAGTTTATATCAACCACGTTTTATCTGAACGCTTTGTGGACCGAAAGGTAGTTATCTACAAAGGCTTTTTAAGTACCAGTGATGATTCTTTAATAGCCGATCCCGTTTTAATCTTTCAAGGCAATATGAACACCCCTTCGATACACGAAGCCGAAGATCAAGGAATGTGTACTGTATCTATTTCAGTAGCCAATCAATTTGTGGATTTTGAAAAAACCACAGGTCGTTACACCAATCAAGCATCGCAACAATCAGTGTACCCAGGAGATTTAGGATTTAACTATGCGTCTGAAATTATCAAAGACATAGTTTGGGGATCAGAATTTGATCCAGGAACCAGAGTATCGGGAGCAGGAAGTTTAGCGGGAGAATTCGGCTCAGTCATTGATACAAGAGACATAGGCTCGACAGAAACTTACGATTTAGACGTGGTGGGAAACAACATCACACTTAACGATGATGAAACGGCGACAGTTCACGACCAAGACCATACCCACGAAGTCGGAGACGTAATAGTAATAACAGATGCGACAGGTACCTATATGGACGACTTTAATGGAGAACACGTTATAGTTTCTATAGGATCAAACAGTTGGGACATTCCTGCTATCAGTTCCCCTGTTGTTGTACCTTATGTGGGTGGAAACGAAATCCAAGTAGACGATGAATCAATCGCCCCTGGAGTAACAACAACAACTGATACAAACGAAGAGAACCACATCACAATACCTATAGTCTTAGATGAAGATACTCCTATCGATACTGTAGTAATTACAGACACAGAGGAAGTCGGTGGTATTGATGCAGATAAAATAAATGACACAACACATACAGTTGTTTCAGTAAATGATACAACTATTGTTGTTGCGATTGTTGAATCTGTTAATTCAACGGCCCCACCTATAAATACCGACACCACCATTTCAACCTCTATTCAAGTTAACGAAACCGATCACGGCTTATCAACGGGAGACAGTGTAGTTATTGCAGGATCAACAGCAGTTGGTGGTGTACCCGCAGATGAAATAAATGGAACTCACACTGTTGGAAACATAATTGATACTAATACGTTTGAAGTACCCGTAACAACTGCTCCCACATCTGACGTAGACAATGGCGGTGGGGATAGTGTAACGATTGATGGCGACCCGCCTAAACCACCACCGATCTCAACGACTGCCAGTTCTGCAACTGTTACTGTTTATCAAACGGCACACGGACTAGCAGTAGGAGATAAGGTTTTAATCACAGGAGCTATGGAAGTGGGTGGCATTCCTCAATACGTTTTAAATTCAGAACACACAGTCGTTAGTGTTCCAAGTACAGATTCTTTTACATTTACAGCTTCTACAACAGCTACCTCAACGGCAACGGGTGGCGGCAGATTAGTTATTGTTAAGTTGCCAGTTAAAGCGACCAGTGCAACAACGGGTGGTGGTTCTAATACTAAAATCAGAGTACCGGTAGTCGCACAAACCATTACAGCTTCGGGGACTCTTTTATAATGTGGATTTGGAACGTAATAGTTAATGCGGCGGCACGAATAGCCACCTGGTTATTAACTTCTGGTATGGCAAATGCCAGATTAGCTCAAGCTATTGGTTTTATAGTGGCGGGAAGTGCTGTAGTAGGTGGCGGAAGGTGGTTAGCGGGTCAATTAACTAAGATTCCAGAGATAGGATTGGGCCAACAAGGTACAACCATACTCTCTAATGCTCCTTCTAATTCAGCTCCTATACCTGTTATTTACGGGTCAAGAAGAGTGGGTGGAACTAGAGTATTTGCAGGAACGAGTCATGGTTATACAGATGGAGTGGTTTCGCATCAAAATTATTTTTTACACATGGTCTTTGCTTTAGCCGAAGGACCAGTTTCAGAAATATCAGCAGTTTATTTAAACAATGTGGAAGCGTGGCCCAATCGGGATTCAAGATTTGAAGGAGTGGAACACATTGGGATTGATGGACATGAGTTCTTTTACATAGAGCCACACTTAGGAGAAACCGACCAAACAGTTTCGGAAGAATTAAAATTTATTGCAGGATATGGCGGTGGCACTTGGTCTTGGACAGACGCTTATCGATTAAGAGGAACTGCTTATGTGTATATAAAACTGCCTTTTAATTCCGAAGTATGGGCTTCGGGTGTACCAACTGTCAGTGTGGATATAAAAGGAAAAACTGTTACAGATTATCGACAAACTTTCCCTGCTCCTGGTGGCACTTCTATAGAGAGATATTCAAACAACCCCGCACTTTGTATTCGAGACTATTTAGAAAATAGCACTTACGGAAGAGGGATTGATTCGTCTTTAATTGATACAACCTCTTTTAATGCGGCGGCAGATTATTGTGATGAAACAGTGGACTTTGAACAAACTGTAGATGATGTGTATTCCGTAGTGACTCAAAAGCGATACACATTAAACGGAGTTGTTAATACAGCAGAATCCAATATGGCCGTGTTAGAAAAGATGCTAACGTCTTGCCGAGGGTCTTTAATCTTTAGCGGTGGAAAATACAAGTTAATTTTAGACAAACCCACAACTCCAACTCTAACTTTTGATGAATCAAACATCATGCCAGATTACGAAATTATATTGGGTGGTAAAGAAACGTTAGCTAATAAGATACAAGCAGAATTTTTTGATCCCGAAAGGGAATGGCAATCTAACTTCGCCATTGTTGAATCCTCAGTTTATAAAAACTCTTATGATAATGGTCTGTTATTGCAGAAAAAAGTAGAACTGCCCTTCACGGCTAATATGCTAACGGCTAAATACATAGCCAACCAAAATTTAAAAATATCACGACAAAATGTACTGATTAATTTTAAAACGACTCAAGATGGATTATTGGCAGAGGTCGGAGATACGATTTACATTAAATTAGCTAACCCTGGTTGGGACACAATCAACGCAGGTTCGGGCAAGATATTCAGAGTGTTACAGATAGGAATAGAAGCTACTGATGAAGTCAACATAACAGCAATAGAATACGACAGTGAAGTTTATACAGTGGCGGCGGCTTCTTGGGAAGGCTCTCCCAATACCGCACTACCCTCTTTACATGCTGTCACAGCTCCGCAAAATATAACAGTCAGTGAAACTTTATTATTTAATGATCCCAAGATAACCAACCGAATTGCTATTAGTTGGGATCAATCCAAATCATCGTTTGTTTCAGGTTACGACATAGCTTATAAAAAATTAAATGATGCCGATTTAATCAATGTGGGAAATGTGGGTGGGACACAGTTCAATATAGATAATTTAAAGCCAGGTGTTTATACCTTCAATGTAAGGGCCAGAAACAATGCAGGATTCACGTCAACGTATGCTCCTAAACTTTTTACAGTTAAGGGAACAGATGTTTTACCTGCGGTTAATCCACCTGGTATCACGGGAGTTGTGGAAGAATTAACCAGTTCTTTTGTTGGATCGGGTGTTAAAGCCAAAGCAACTTTATCTTGGGTGGCAGTAGCTAATGCAGATTGGGAAGCATTAGGGGTTACTATCGATCATTATGAAGTGCAATATAAACTTACTTCTGAAAGTACCACCTGGGAATCCCCAGGTACTTCAACGGGTACATTCTTTGAGTTCTTTGATATTAAACCAGGTAACTATAATTTTAGAGTTAAAGCAGTTAATGATGCCAATGTAGCCAGTGCTTACGCAGAAACCACAGCAGAGATTACAGCATTAACGGCGGCTCCTGCCGATGTAACTAATTTTTATTTACGGGTTGATAGTAATGAAGCTAATTTATCCTGGACACCTGCCACTGACTTAGATGTGAAGGTAGGCGGTACGTTTGAAATCAGACATTCCGTAGCCACATCTGGGGCCACCTGGGAAGATGCTATCCAGGTTGGAGAAGATGTAAGCGGTATCAGCAACAGTACAACGATGCCTTTATTAGTAGGAACGTATTTAATTAAAGCGGTGGATTCGACAGGCCATAAATCAGATAACGCAAAAACAGTGGTTAATACTGTTTCTCCACAATTATTTGATACCAGGGTATTCCAAACAATTACCGATACAACGTTTGCAGGAACTAAAACCAATATGGTCGTTGATGATGATACGGGTTATTTAAAGTTTGAAGCCGATACATTAATTGATGCCATGACAACTGACATAGACGATTGGGGATTATTTGATTCTATTGGTGGAGTAGATACTTCGGGGTCTTATGAATTTGCCGATAAGATCGATGTTGAGGTTGTGGGAGCTGTTAGTCTAGTCGGAGCCATTACTTTTGAAGTGATCAATCGAAGTGATATTTGGGACAACCGAACAGGAAACATAGACGATTGGTTAAGTATAGATGCCACAGATTTTGATGGGGTTAAGGCTCAATTATATGTGTCGACAACGAATGATGATCCTGCCAGTGGCGGGGCGACCTGGGGAGATTGGCAGAACTTTACAATAGGAAACTATTACGGCAGAGGATTTAAGTTTAAATTAGAAGCATCGACAACAGATGCCAACTATCAAATAAACGTCAGTCAACTTAAATCAGTAGCCGATATTTACTATCGATTGGAAGCTGAAAGTTCGGGTATCGATGCCAGTGGTTCAGCAATTACTTTTGATGATTCGTTCAGAGCAACACCTGTCCTGGGAATAGCGGCCCAAAACTTAGCCACAGGCGATTATTACACCCTTACCAGTTTAAGCAAAACAGGCTTTACGTTGCAGTTTTTTAACTCAAGTGGCACAGGAATCGCCAGAACTGCTGATTGGATAGCACGGGGTTATTGACAATTTTGTTATGGCACTTATCGTCTTAATTCGTAAATTTACAAACACTAAAAGGAACTTTTAATGGCTCAACATGATTACGTTATAGCAAATGCAAACGGGGCAACAGTTAGAGCAGATATAAATAATGCCCTATTAGCAATCAGTTCAACAAACTCTGGAAGTTCAGAACCCTCTACCCCTTATGCGTATGAAATGTGGGTGGACACCTCAAACAATTTATTAAAACTAAGAAATGCGGCTAATGATGGGTGGATCACATTGGGGGTTTCAATCACAGCTTCTAACACAGTTGATATTAATGGGGGAGCAATAGACGGAACTCCAATAGGAGCTTCCAGTGCGTCAACGGGAGCATTTTCAACTTTATCTACAACGGATAATTTAAGCATTGGTGGCAGTAACAAAGAATTAAGATTTTATGAAGGCTCTAACTATGTTGGCTTTGAAGCTCCTGCCCTAACAGGCGATCAGATATGGGTATTACCTTCTGCTGATGGATCAGCAGACCAAGTTATGACAACTGATGGATCGGGGAACTTATCCTGGGCGACTGCGGCAGGAACAACTATTAACAGTAATGCCGATAATAGGGTTATTACAGGTAGTGGGACAGCGAATACATTAAACGCAGAAGCGAGTCTTACATGGGATGGAACAACCTTTGGTGCAGATGGTGGAGCTGTATTTAATGACTCAGGAGCTGATGCAGATTTCAGAATTGAATCAGATACATTAACCCATGCTTTCGTAGTAGATGGGGCAACTGGCGATGTCTTTTTGGGGCAAAGCTCACAAACTGGCTATGTTTTTGCACAAAAATTAGTAGTGGGAGATGGAGATGCTAATGATGGTATCACTATTCAATCAGGTTCAACGCATCAAGGTAATTTAGCCTTTAATCATTCAGACGGAACAACTGCATACGGCAGAATACTTTATCAGCACGACTCAAATTACATGGCATTTATGACGAATAATGCTGAAAGAATGCGTATTAGAGCCAGTGGAGGTGTAGGTATTGGTACTGCTGGTTATGACAGTCAAATATTAGCAGTAAATAGTGGTAGTGCAGATACGGTTCTTTATGGAGAAAGCACTGATGCAAATTGTTTTGCTTCTTTCCGTGATAACTCAAGTACAGCAAATATAGAATTTGGTGCTATTGGTAATGATCATGTATTTAGAAACGATACAACAGAAAAAATGCGAATTGATTCTGATGGAAATGTTGGTATAGGAACTACTGATCCAGGGTACAACTTGGTAGTAAATAGTACAGGTAACTCTATACTTCAAATTAAGTCAGGAGATACTAGTTGGGCATCACTTTACTTTGGAGAACAATCTTCCGCATATAGAGGAGTTATTCAGTATAACAATAGTACCGATCATATGGAATTTTATACTACAGGCAGTGAAAGAATGCGTATCGATTCTTCGGGGAAAATTCTGGCAGGAACAACTACCAATACTTATGGAGCAAATTTAGTTTTAAATAATACATCTGGAGAATTAGGACTAGATGTAACAGACGGCACTACTCATGTTGGAACTTGGGCGACAGGAGCTTTAGGAGCTATAGGAACTAGAAGCAACCATGATTTAATTCTTAAAACTAATGACGCAGAAGTAATGAGAATAGGACCAACAGGTAGTGTGGGTATAGGAACAGCCACATTAACAACTGTTTTAAATGTTCAAGGAAGTTCAACATCAGATATTTTTACAATGAGAAGTGGTTCTACAGCCAATTCTAATGTAGGTAATATAATATTTAGAGATGGTGGTGCAGATTTTTGTGGTCAAATTACTTCTAATGGAAGTAGTAATACTGTTGCTTATAATACTTCTTCAGATGCAAGACTTAAAAATGTTTTAGGTGAAGCAAAAGGTTTAGAAATTATAAATCAATTAAACCCAGTACATTTTGAATGGAAAAAATCAGGTTTAAAACAAGATGGCTTAATAGCACAGGAGGTAGAACCTATTATACCTAATGCTGTTACACACAATGAAGAAAGTGATGTGTATTCAATGGATTACAGTAAATTAGTAACACCACTTATAAAAGCAGTACAAGAATTAACAGAAAAAGTAGAAGCATTGGAAAGTGCGTAATTAAAGGAGAAAAAAATGGCGAATAGTTATGAATGGAATTGCAAAACTTGTGACGTTTATCCCGAATATGAGGACGAACAAGACGTGGTTTATGTGGTTCATTGGCGACTAAATGCGACCAGTTCAGAAACCCATGAAGTTAATGGAGAAGATGTGCCTTATACAGCGAGTGTATATGGAACTGAATCTTTAACTTTAGGCGATCTGTCAGACTTCGTTCCGTTTGATGATTTAACCAACACGATTACTAAGGGTTGGGTTGAAGATACGATGGGCGAAGATCGGGTTCAAGAACTGAAAGACAATTTAGATGCCACTATCGAAGAGCAGATTACCCCGACATCAGAAACAAAAACAATTAATTAAAAAAAAAGGAGAGAACTATGAACGATAGGATTGAGTTTGAAATTCAATTACCTGGGGACGATGGTAAAACAGTTAAATCAGTTGATTTAACGGAAGAACAATATGGGGTAGCGACACAAATGCAAGCCATACAAAACCAAGTGGATAATTTAGCGGCAAGTGTAAATGAATACCACATGAAACAAGACCATTTCAGACTGAAACAAAAGGAATTGATAGATTTATTAGAAAACGATGAATCAGAAGAAAAAGATGGATCAAAGAAAGATGCAAATAGCGGAGTTAGACAAAAGACTATCAAGTCATGAATTGGCTTGTGAACAACGTTGGCGAGAAAATTGGCGGCGACTGGAATCGATTGAATCTCAATTATCTACCTTAAATACCCAAATTAGAATGTCCCTGGCCTTTCTGGTTGTGGCTTTAGGTAGTTTCTTCTTCGTTTCATTAACCTTATAAATGCCAAACAAAACCCCTACCCTTGATAATACGCTTGAAGCCAATATCAATATCAAATGGCTTATTCAAATTGTGGCGGCAATCGTTGTGGCAGTTTGGTTTTACGCAGAACTGACTAACCGATTGGATAAACTGGAAGATCAAGCCACGATTAACAACATCGAAATCAAGCAGAATTCAGAGTTTAGGATTTACTGGCCCAGGGGAACACTAGGAGCATTACCCGATGATGCAGAACAAAATATGCGACTCACTTATCTGGAACGACAAGTGGAGAAATTACAAGATGAAGTTGATGAACTAGAAAAATGAGTATTGCCGAATCAGTAATCGGAATCGCAGACAAAGTTTTAGGGAAATTCATACCCGATAAAACTTTAAGAGATCAGCTCCACCATGAACTCAACATGGCTTTTCACGAAGCCAATCTTGCACAGCTTGAAGTCAACAAACAGGAAGCGGCAAGCCAAAGTATGTTTGTTGCAGGGTGGCGACCCTCAGTGGGTTGGATATGTTCTATATCAATGGCATATCACTTTATTGTCCAACCTCTTTTGTTGTTTATTTTAAAAGCCAATGGAATAGAGGTTGATTTACCCGAATTTGAATTTGGACAGCTTTCAACAATCTTAATGGGCATGTTGGGATTGGGCGGTTTAAGAACTTATGAAAAGCTACAAGGGGTCGCAAGAGAAAAATGAACGAAGCTGTATGTCTTTTTGTAATTGTAATTTTAATGATTTTAATAATAGCGAGGAAATAACATGGAAAATTTCTTTTTAATACTACTCGGATTTGCTTTAGGTTTATTCGTTTATCGTCATTGGTTCCACATTATTGACGATGGAATCGAATGGGTTAAGAGTAAATTCGATTAATGATAGAAGCGTTAAAAGCACATTTAATCGCTAGGGAAGGTCTAAGACTTAACCCCTATAAATGTACCCAGGGAAAACTAACTTTGGGAGTGGGCCGTAACATTGAAGATAACGGCATAACCACCGAAGAAGCGATGTATTTATTAACCAATGACATCAATCGAGTAATACAAGAATTGGAAAATGCCCTGGACTACTATCCCGATCTACCCATAAAGGCTCAACTGGTATTAGCCGATATGTGTTTTAACCTGGGTCTGCCGACTCTTCTTAATTTCAAGAAAATGTTTAAAGCCATTGAAGAAGAAAATTGGGAAGAAGCAGGAGAAGAACTGCTTGATTCCAGATACGCAAAACAGGTTGGGGAACGTGCTATTTATAACGCTCAATTATTGGAAACTGCGAACAAGGACGTATGGCAAACAAAACTCAAACTCAAGTAAACAACCATAATTCCAGACTAGGAGCATTGGGCGAGACTTATGTTCAAAGTGTACTGATTGAATGGTGTGATTTTGTTACGAATTGCTCTCACACCACCCCTTACGATCTAATTCTGGATCACAATAACCGACTCTATAAAGTACAAGTAAAAACAGTCTCACAAACCAAGACAAAAGGCGGTTTAAGGTATCGTTTTCATGCCAATAGACCCCAAAGAACCGAACAGTATTACAAATCCAGAAATGACATTTTTGCCCTGGTATTTTACCCAGAGAAAGTGTGCTTATTTAAGCCAAATACGGGTAATCAAAGACACTATACGTTTGAAGAACCACCCACCAAAGAAGAAGAATTTGAGTCGTTACAAGAGACGTTGGAAGAGCTAAATAATGCTCCGATATTGAAGCCGATTGAAGAATAGTTGCTTTTTTTGAAATGGCACTTATCGTTAATAGGGAATTTGGGGCAACTATCATTCTCTCCAAGAATAAATAAAATCCTATCTATAGTGGTTGCCCCTTCCCTTCCTAACTTTAATGTCTAAAAACCAACCCAACTGTATATAAGCCGTTTTCCTGTTTTCTTATAGTGGGTTTACAGTTGTTTTTATACAAGTACCAACGCAATCCTTGGGCGGTCTTGTGGTCCAGATCAGCTATTGCCTTGCCTGGTTCTAAGACTTTCATATATTCGGCATATTTAGATCGTTCTGGTATTTTATTCAGTATTTTCATAAACCACCTCTTTGATATTTAAAGTCTTTTGACGGATAGAATAAGCGTCCTTCGCAGGGACTACTTTTTCATCTTGAGCCTTGTAATGTCTCATGGGCCATCTGACTTGATAACAGACCTTTTCTCCCTGTCTGTCCTTCCACAATTCCCCATAAGGATTTTCTTCCAACATAGCCATTACTTTAGCCGTAGCTTCCCCTTTAATACCCGTCCATTTCTTAATGGATTCAGTAGCCAATTCAATCAATTCAATTTGATCTTCAGCTTCTTCGGGTAACTCAACGGGTTCAGCATCAACTTCTGCTTGTTGCCAAATAGTTAATGCTTCATCTGGATTAACGGGTGGATAAGGGTCTTTGTTTTTAACTCTACGATCAAAGTCTTTAACCAATTTATGAATTTCCTTAACCATCACTTCGTCCCGATGATAAATGAACATTCTTAGCGTGGTGGATTGATAAAGCACACACAAAACACCCCATTTCGCCCCTTCTATATCCATTAAGCCTTGAAGTTGCATGGGTCCACGATAGAGCTTGGGTTCTTCTTCGGGATAATCTCTCGTTACTTTACATTCCAAAATAACCTTACCCGACATTTCAGCTAGATTAGACCCCATGACATAAATGCCGTTAGCGGGATCGTGTTCTATGCGAAGTTTATCTCCTGCGAAGGCAAATCCGTCCATTGAGCCTTGAAGCGGTATTTCTTCGTGCTGTACGGCGAAATCCACGTCAAAGTCGGGCATAAGTAGGCCCAAAGTGGACACACAACGTTCTAAAATGACGTTTTCAAACAAATCTCCCAACTCCATAGCCATCTTAGTAGCAGGGCCAGGATTAAATTCATCTCTCACATTCTCTCCGTTGTTTGCTCTTATTGCCCTACTTAATACATTAGCTCTGCTCATATTTTCGTAAGGAACAATCCCTGCAATACCAGGAAGGATAGAACAAGAAGCCATATCGTCTTTAGTTTTCTTACCTACCATCATTCTCTCCGTATTTCATGTTCATAACCTCATCATTAGTTAATGTGGTTACGAAGGGTTTTGGTCTAAGTGTTGTTTTGATGTAGGTGTAGCCGTCAAATTCCCTAGTACAACTAATGATGGAATTAACGGGTATAGGTTTTACTTCCTCGCCCACCAGGAAGGGTCTTATATACCTCACTGTTACAGTGTGAAATAAAGTAAAACTGCAAATCCAGTTAAGGAACCTGCAATTTCAAGGGTTGATAAATTAGCTTTAATTGATTTAGTAAATTTAGTTAATTTACTTGGTTTAATATATCTAGAATAGTTAATCCGCCTAGTAACGTAGGCACTTTTAACTTGGTATATATTATACGAACCAAATAAGGCTAGCCATAGTGTATCAAACAGGTTTTTACTACTAAATATGGAATCTTGGTATCTAGCAAAATCAACCACTTTTGACACTTTATAGTAAGTACGTTTTTTCATCGTATTTGTCTCTCCTATATATGTAATTAAGTTATAAGTATTAATAGCCATAAACTGACTGACTCTTAGCAGTTAAACGGCCCCTTTGTAATGATTTCCCTCTTTGGTGTCACGATTAGCTTTTGACTTTAATGAATAACTGCAATCAGCAATTACCATACGAGCATGAAGTAACCGAAGATAAAGGGGAACTCTCTGCTTAGAAATTTGTTTAAGTTGCCCCAAACAGTATTCCAAGACTTCTATGGTGTTCGTTATATGCTCTTTTTCTTCCAATGGGATCGTCAATCGCTTTGATCCAACGGAAGTATGTTGACGCATAAAGAACTCATGGTCAGAATTATTCTTCATTTTTATTCTCTCCATAAAAATTAAAATAAATACACGAACATAATAGATTATTCTTTCTGACAAAAAAAGTATCTATTATTATTTTTATTTTCTCCTTTTTAATAAATTACGAACTGAGGAAGCATGCCAAATACCCCCTCGCCTACTGGGGATATTGCGTTCATTCAAACGATGTGCAATTTCAACCAAAGTGGTTGCCCCTTTTGCTTCTATCTCAGCCACAATAGGCAAGACAATTTCAGCAAAATCTTTAGCCAACTTTCGATTCTCTTGATAGGCCAATTCCCTGGTCAAATCGAGTGAAGGCGATCCGAGTAAAACACCCTGCTCTTTTAATTCAGCGTGTTTCTTCTTAACGGACTCTGAAATCTTTTTTCTATTTTGTTCGGATAAACGAACCAATAAACCCATTTCAATATGATTGTGTCCACCGATATCACAACCAATAATCGGAACTCCCGATTCCAAACAAGGAATAATGAAGTTTAAGGTCGATGCTAAATGCCCCATTTTGGGTAAAATTAACTTAGCTTTTTCGGTCTGACATAAAATTAAAGCGTCTGCGAGTTCTGGCCTAACGTGGGTTCTTTTTACAGCTTCTTCTATGTAACGCTTAATGATTCTCCAAGTTCCCTTCGGTTCGCCGTTAAGTGTTAAACCCAATGTATGCCCTACTATGCTGTCAGCTTCCACCATGCCTATTCCGTTAGCCATATATAAAACGTGCTTACCATAAGACCGAATGGCCGTTGGCGGTTGATACGATGTTTCCATTTTTCTCTCCCTAATAATTATAAATACTTTTAAAATTCCTTTCGGCCAAAGCATTAATATCTACTTCGTTATCAATGAAGTTAAAATTAGACCCTTGAGCCTGTTCTATATCAAACTTTAGAAAGTCTGTCTGTATTCTTTTAAAAGCCTCTTTAGCAGTTTCGGTGGGTGGGACAAGTTCGCCAAACTCAGGGGGTGTGCCGAGAAGATTAAAACAACCACTACAGGTTAATTCTTCATCTTGTCTTACATTGTCTCTTATACGTTCACTACAACAAGGACATACTGTAGAAATTTCATATAAAGGTAATTCGCCCTCGAAAGCTTCGGCAGTAGTACCGAACCAGAAACCAGTTAATAATTTTTTCATTATTCTCTCCCTAAGAAAGTGGCTTATGCCACTTCCTTATTTTTTAATGACTGATGTTCTTCTTTGCTTATCTCTACAACTGGAATGCTGTAAACACTTATGGAGTCATATTCGCTTTGTGCTTCGGCTATTAGTTTTGAT
>VTLG01004640.1_pt1 | contig 16449 bp, 23 predicted proteins | sample 4694571 | NCBI WGS metagenome assembly VTLG01 (sample SAMN12604809, study PRJNA352737) | marine metagenome | biome: ENVO:00000447; feature: ENVO:00000209|ENVO:00000569|ENVO:01000036; material: ENVO:00002151; isolation source: viral sequences binned using virsorter ...
AATAACTCTTTTGAATGTTCTGCTACCTCATCTATATTAGCAAACAATTCTGCGTATGTTACTGTAAAGAACTCTTTGATATTTTCAGCAAATGTTTTTATTTCCTCAACGCCCGTTCCTGTTAGTTCATTAATTTTTCTTTGCTTATCTTCCCATTGGAGTAAGAATTGAAGCATCAGCATGTGATTTTCTAGTTGTTTATCAGAGTTAACAATAGCATCATCGCTTTGTTTTACTACAGACTGCCACAGTTCCATATTCTTTTTTAAGAGTTTTAATTCTGCTATTTTGTTTTCTTTAATATCTCTACCTGACTCTACACTTTCTTGGTGAAAATCAGATTCGTTTTCTGCTAAATCAACCCAATTACCATATAAATCCAACGAGTCTTGTAATTCATCTATCAATAATTGTACAGAATTAACTGACCCAGCCCTTATTGAAGCAGTATCTAACCCCAAATTAAATAAAGTCCTCTCCATCTCTGCCTGTTTTCTTAACCTGCCCATACGGACTTCTTCTATGTAATCAATTTTATTTAAAACTTCTTCACTACTCTTTAAATCTTGAGGCATTTGAGAAAATGTTTCTGCCATTTCAAATTTCTCTAATCTTAACATACTAATTCTTAGATTGTCTGCATTTCCTCCTGCTTCTTCTATAAGTCTAACAGTTTTTTCAAGAGGAGTTTCTGTAAGTTGTAAGAAAAATTCTCTTGCTCCCTCAGCAGCATTTTTAAATGTCTTAGCAATAGATTTAATTAAAGGAGCAAAAGCTGTTCCGATTGCTTCACTTGCATCACCAAAAGCATTTTTCATTTGTTCTACAGCTCCCCCAAGAGTTTCGGCTGAAGCTCTTGCTTGACCTCCAAATAATCTTGATATATTTTGAGTCAAACTTTCTAATCTTGCTGATGAGCCAACAGCATGGTCTACCTCAATGCCATATCGAGATAAAGCGTTGGTAGAAGACCCAAGTGTTTTACCGACTAAATCAGCAGCAGTATTTAAATCCATACCCTTTGCTGCAGCTAAATCTAAAGTAGCTTGTGTGGCTTTTTTTAATTGTTCTTCATCTTTAACAAATGCCCCTATTAAAGATTGAGCACTTAATATTGCTTCATCTCCAAATTCAGTTACTTGCTGAAGTCCTGAAGCATAATTTTTAAGAGATGTGATATTTTTTCCTAATGCAACTTCTAATTTTTTCTCTGCTTTTTCTTGTTCTATAAATTTTCCTACTAATGAGGATACTGTTTTCCCCACTAAAGCTACGCTGAATGAAATTATTAACAATTTAGAACGAAGTTTAGATAAGAGTCTACCTAGTTTATTAGCCCCTTTCCCCATATTCCTCATATTTCTTGTCCCAAGAAGTATAGCATTAGAGCTTTTTGCTTGGGCACGAGCTAATTGTTTTAACTCTTTCTCGTAAACAGATACTTGTCCTGTAAGTCTTTTGGTAACAATATCTAGTTGTTTAATAGCGAGGATTAAGGCTTTATCACCTTTGGGGGTAAATCTTATTTCAATTCTTTCTTGTGCCACTATTTTTTTGCCTTATTTATTTGTTTAGATTCTAACTTAGCCATGTATTTTCTAATTAAAAATGATTTTTCAATCCAAAGGCATGGCTGAGTAGTATAATCTCCTTTGTAAGGAGGAACATTAAATTTTTCGCAGTATAAATATCTTTGTATGTCATTTTGAATTTCTTTATCAAAAAGTATATTCTTACACGCAAAGAATGGTATTTGTCCTACAATAGATTCACTAATATCAAAATCTTTACCTGTTTCTGTATTAATTTCTTGGACTTCTTCTATAAGCAAATCAATAACCTCCCAAACATCTTTATCTGATTTAAACTCTCTTACAGTATATTTCCCATCTATCTTTATAGGAGCTTCTGCTTTATAAGGGTAAGACTCATATTGACAGCCTCCGCAACCGCCATTTAAAACATTAAATGCTATTCGGAGGCTTCTTCTTCCCCCAGATTCATACACTCCGATTGAATCTTGGTAAATATTTCAGATTTATCTGCAAAAGATAAGGATTTTATAAATTTATCAGATGTATCACCTTTTAAGCCAACTCTTATAAATTTAGTCATAGTGGAGTGCATCATACTAACTTTCAGAGTATCACCACTTCCTTTATAAGATACTGAATCTAAGAGTTCATCTCTTTCATCAACATTCAAATCCTTTATTTCTATCTCTTTGCCTGATTTTAATTTAAACTTCATATTTGCCCCTTCTTAGTTTATTAATTTATTAGCAAGCAACTTCTACTAATGCTGTACTTGAACCTATACCTGAACCTACTGCTTTAACAGATAAATCTAGCATCATAATATCACCTTCATTAAATGCAACATTAGTTAATACTGATAAAGGCATACTAATACCAAAGTTATCAGCAGCCATTGCACTTTGATGATTTAATTTTGTTGCTCCTTGTGATGCTCCTGTAGATTGATTATTTAAAACTTGAAACATATCTTCTGTCAAATCATCATATTTTACAGTTACATCAAGTGTAGCAGAAAATTCACCTGCTCTTGTAACAAGTTCATATCCATTTGTTGAAGCACCATGAAATGTTGCAGGATTATCTAAAGCTAAACTAAAAGAGCTTAATAAAAGATTATTTACTCCTGCTATTTGCCTGTATACAGGGTCAGTCCAATTACTCATAAGATAATTCTCTGAAGCTGCTGTGAAGGCTGTATCTACTGTTGTAGCTGCATCTGTTAAATCTTCAACTGTTGAGCCTGTTTGAAATGTTGCTGAGAATTTAATTCTTCCACCTTCTGTTCCTGTATCACCATTAAGTGTTAGTGATGTAACTACGCAATCTTTAAATGATAAATCAGCATTTGTTTCAAAACCTGATTTAATTACTACAGAGAGCATAGTCCCTACTAAAGAACCATCTCCTGTTCCAACTTGTTGTACAGCTTTATTTGATACAAATGTATATACACTTCCTGCAGTACCTTCAGCTTCTCCTAACATATTTTCAAGTAACATATCAAGGGCATGTGTTGTTGCTGTTCCTGATACAGATATTTCTTTGACAGATGTTTTAATATCTTGGAAAAAATCTGTTGCTTGTAATACTCTACTTCCATTCCTTACATCTAATGCTTGGACTGGATTTAATGATGGACTTCCGACAGAATCCACATCAAGAGCATGGTAAGCATTTCCCCCTGATGCTTCTATTGTTCCAAAAGCATCTTGTTCTGCTATTAAAACTTGAAATTCTTTTGGCGAATAAGCCGATGTTGAAATAGCCATTTTTTACTCCTCCTTCTTTTTCTTTTTTATTAATTTAACTTCTTCTATGTATTCCCAAGCAGGTTTTGGTATTTTTTCAACCTCTACTTGCTTTCCTGAATTTATTTTATTTATTATATCAGAACTATATCCATTAGAATTAAAACACCACATTTGTGTAATTGGATTGTCCTTATTCTTTAATTTAATTTTCATATTACTCCTAACCTGTATTTCCTAAATGTTGGCATTTGTAATCCCATACAACTACATAAATACCAGATTCTTCATCTTCATTTAGTTCTGTAGATTCAAATCTACAATTAAATGCTCTTGTGCTATCTGTTAATGTCATCGCAACATTATCATGTATTAATGCTTCTATTCTTGAAACTTGTCTTAGTATATGGTCTAATGCAGTTTCATTAACATTAGCTTCATTAAATATAAATCTTACTTGTATAGAAAATTCTCTTGTTTCTGAAGTAGTATTATACTCAGATAAAACACTACCTGTAGGAATAAGCTGCAAAGCTTGATTTACCCCTTTAGGTATAGTATTACCCTTATAGACAGGTAGAGCACCTTTAAATTCTGTTTCAAGAATCGACTCTAACTTGTCTAAAATATTCTTCCAATTATTTGTAAAAGTTACTGCCATTTTATAAAATTTCCAAATTCACTATCTTCGTGTCATCTTAACTGAGTTTATAGTAGAATTATCAACTTCTTCTTGCCAACCTGCGACTTCAATTTCCCATTCATTAGTTGCAGTCGCTACAGAGGTCTTGGTGCTTCCTCCAAATCTTATTTGCAAACCACCTGCAAGAGGTTGATAATCTCCATTAATTTTTTCTGAAGTAACAACTTGGCTTCCTTGTTGATTACCTAATTTATCTCCATCCTTAACCCATACGGAGTAAGTAGCTGTTCCGTCTAATGCTCCACCAGTTTCTATTTTAACTCTTACAAGGTCAAAAGTACCTGCCCATCTTCCTCTAGTATCTACAGGTCTTACACTCCCTGAAGTATAACTGACATCTCTTATAATTCCTTTTGATGAATCTCCTGTTGTTTGCCATGAAAGCGATGCTGCTCCTTTATTAAGTGCATCTAAATTACCTTGAGCATCTTCCATTAAAGCATTGGCTACTTCTGATGTAGGGTCATGGCTTCTAATAAGAAAGACCGCAGCTATTAAAGCAGTTGTCCTAACTATAATATAATCAAAATTTCCTTCTTTATCTTTTAGTTGTTCACGAGGAAGATTTGGGTCTAGCTTTGCATCCATATACCTACTTGCATTTGCTGTGATTCTTGTAATTAATGTAGAAAATTCTTCCCCTGCCTCCATTAGTTTATCATTTGGGTCGCTTGCTGAATAATAATAAGCTATATCTTCAGCAGAATTATAAAACCACTCTCCTTCAACATTTAAATCAGTATGTGCAGATTGAGCTGCTCCTAAATCTTCTCCGTCAGCAAATAATTGAGTTATTAAACCACTATTATGTGCAGCATATTTATTTGTTGTTACTTCTTTCCATCCATATAAAGCTCTTTTATTGTCGAATGAATCTACTTGAGGAAATACATCTTTTAATTGTCTATGTGTGCAATATGTTGGTGCTGTTGCCATCTATTTTTTCCTCACTTTCTTAACTCTCTTTTTCTTAGGAGAGCTTTTATATTTTTTTGATTTTAATTTTTTATATGCCATATTAGTTAAATGCTAAGACTTGAACAGTAGTATTCATTTTACCACTTACAGACCTAGCTCCTATTGATTGAATTGTATTTTTTCCTGCAGTAGTATCTGCATCAACTCCACCTGCATGAGCAGATTTATGAACACAGCTTACAACAAACTCAGCATTAGGCATTGCTGTAAAATCTATCTCGCCTGTTTCATAATTGATTCTACCAGAACCCATTCCAAGTAAATTACCCCTACCATCATCATACATAAATACAGATTTATTCTTTGTTGAATCATAAGTAACACTATCATAAATAGTATCATCAGGTAATTCTGCTGCTACAGCAGCTTCAACATTTGCTACCGCAGGTATTCTTCCTGCTGCCCATATATCAGTATCTCCACCACTTGAATCACCTAAAGCTACTGCAGAAGAAGATAAGTAAGAGCCAGATGTAAATCTAACATCTCCATTAGCAATACCTACTGTAACTGTTCTTTCAAATAGGTTGCTGCCTAAAGTTCTATATTGAGTTGCAAAGACTTCATTCATTTTAGCTAGTAATCCATTTCTTCCACCAAAATTAAGATTACTTGAATCTGTAGTAATATCTACATCATAAGCAGAGCCACCATCTACAGTAATTGTAAATTGATAAGCAGTAGAAGCAGCTAATCCTGTATGAGTATTAGGAGTAATTCCAGATAATCCTAATTCTTGATACCCTGAACTATAAAATTTGATAGCAACAGAGCCTGCTTGAATACCATCTGCTATAGCATCTCCTGTTCTTCCATATCCAAAGAAGTTCATAGCATGAAATCTTCCATCTTTATTTGTCCTAGATGTTGAAAATTTATCAAAATCTGCTGTCATATTAAAAAATGGTAGTCTAACTGCGACATCATCTGCATGAGTAGCAGCAGTAGAACCAAATAAACCTCTTTTAATTGTGCAGGTACTATTTGCTAAATCTGCACCTGTTCCAACAGCAGTTATCTCGCATATTTCATTTTCTAATCTTATTAAATCTCCAACTTTAAAAAACTTAGAATGACCATCTTCTAAATAAAGTGTAGTTGTAGTCGTTCCTGAAGCTATTGCTCCATCTGTAGCAGTATCAACATCTGCACCACTATCTACATACATATTAGAATCAGGTGCTGTATTGTCTATTGCTGCAGCGTTTGCTGCTGAAGCATCTGCACTATATCCTATTAATCTCCCATGAGGAAGATAGAAGAAATCCCCTGCAGGTAAAACCATTGTAGCATATCTTGCTGCAGCATTTTGGTCATCTACATTAGAATTGTTTTTCCATTCTTGATATAAGAATTGTATTTCTGCTGCACAACTCCCTGTATTTTGAATACAGAAAGCTTTTATAGATGGTACTGTTGATGCTCCCTTAGTACCACTTACAGTAAGGACATTTATAAATCCATCTGTATTGTCTACTTCTTGAGTATTTTGATATACTTGTGTATAGTTTTTAGATGCACTAAAAACATTATTTCCTAAACTTAAAGTCGCATTAACGGTTGCCATTTTTTCCCTTTCCTACCTTAAATGATATTTTATATTTACTTGAACAGTCATGTCGTCTGTATCAGAGGATTCTGCAAAAACTACTATTCCCTTACCACTATCAACATCTGCAGTTTGTACTGTTATCGTTCCATTTGAAACTCTATCAGCTCCAGTTGTTATAGCTGAAGCGTGGTCTGCTAATACAGCTCCACTTGTTAAATCTCCTGCTGTTGAGCCTGCACCTGTTACTACAGAATAGGACATAACATGAAGATTTATAGACGAAGCCGCATCAGAAGCCATTACATATTGAACTTGGTCTATTGTTATATTTTGTTGTAATATCCAAAGACTTGGAACAAGCTCTAATGCTGCTGAAGCAACAGTTACTGATGTTGCAGGGTTTGCTCCTGTTCCACCCCATGCAGAACCATTAACTTCTCCTGTAAAATCACCATCTGATGCACTTGTAATCATAGGAGTTGTTGTTAGATTATGATGCTCTCCTGTAGCTGGACTAAAATCCCAAAGACCGAAAGACTTAAATTGAGTATTTAAAGTATGTTGTCCTATACCTGCCTTTACTAAATCATTTGTAGAGTCAACAGTTACTAAAGCATTTCCATCTGCATCATAAATTACTGTATTTGTTGTTGAATCTGCTGCAGGCTGTATTTTAGCATTTCGGTTGGATAAATATAAAGAAGTCCCATCTGCATCGCCTGTCTTAATTTGTTTTATAGTTGTTGATATACCTGAATTGCTATTATCTGTTTGGAGTATATCTTTATAAACATCTTTTAAGGCTTGACCTGTAAATGAACCCATTATTTATCCTTTTCTTTTTTGTCCTCGTCTTTTTTCTTATTCTCTAACCACTCTATAGCTCCAGCACATTTTATTGTTGCATGTTTGTAAGCTTCTAACATTTTCTTTAATTCTTCTAATTCTTTATCAAAATCTAATTCTTTACTAACATCTTTCATGTTTTTGCCCCTTATTTGTGTTTATAATATAGTAAATTTAAAAGTTACACCCAAAAAACACAGAATTATCAGTTGTTGTCGGTGTTAATGTATAATCAATATATGGGTCTCTACTTGTTCCTGTATAATTTACAAAATATAATCCATTTTGATTAGTGCCTGTTGGAGCAATATCTAATATATCGTAATCATAATTTAATATACAAATATAAACAGTATCATCATCTCTTAAATCTGCTAATGCTAGTGCAGTTAAACTTATTTCATTATATCCTGATGTACTCCAACTCGTTATTTCTCCATTAATGCCTGATGAATAAACAGTAACATTGTCTATATTATCTCCAGCTCCAGAGCCATCTGCCCTTCCTCCAGCTGGATTCCATCCATCTATTGCATCAAAATCTGCTGTTGCTAAACTTGATATATCTGAAGTTGCTTTTACAACAACAACATCTCCTCCCCCTTGAATATATCCACGAACATTCAATGTCGCACTTGCAACATTACTTGAAATTCCCGATGTATCAAAATACATAAATACCCTTGAAACTGTATAATTATAACCTCCCCCTCTAGCTGCTGACCTACTACTTGAAATCGCTGTACTAGATGCTGATATAGCACTATTTACACCACCACCTGTTGTAGCATCTCTAGCAGTTGCCCAATCAGAATCACCTTTATTAACATAGCCATCATTTGTATGTGCATATATTGTAGGCATTAAAGCTCCACCTTCGGCATATAATAAGTATCTTCATTCATATAACTATTAGAATCTGGAGATATTGAAATAGACTCAAATGATATAGAATCAAATGAATGTTCATTTCTTTCTTCGTTAAAGTTATTCCAATAGGTTATCTTAGTTCCACTTTTAGCTTTATCTAATGCAAAAGGTTTGAATTTATTCCAATTTTCATCACCATAAGTATCAATAAATATTCCATCATAAGTAGATAGTTCAGCCACATCATTCCAATCACCTTCTATAACAGTAACATTTGATTTTCCTTCTGCCCATATATTTAATTTTTCAAGAATCATTGGGTGTATTTCTATTATTGTATGAGAACTAACACCCTGTGCTTGTATATAATCAGCACATATTCCCATACCAAATCCTATTTCTAATATATCACCTTTATTATGACATATAAATTCTGCAGCTTTCTCCATTATAGGAGCTTCCCAATCCATCATTACTTCTGCCTGATTAGTATCAACTATCTTATCATCAAAAAACTCTAATGTATCATCTTTAAAAGCCATTAAAATTGAAAATCCAATGTTGCTACACCATAAGCTATTTCATTGTCAGCATCCCAATAAAAACTTATTATATCAACATGATTTGCATCTGTTGTTAATGTTGGATTGCTGCCACCTGCAAATTTAACTACATTACTTCCATCTGCTGTTGATTCATCAAATTCATAAACTTTATAAGAACCTGTAATTGTTCTACTTCCTGTACCATCTTGTTTTATTAGTAATTGAAAATTACCTGATACTAAAGGAAAATAAAATAATAAATGAGTTATATTACCAGCACCAAATGTTAAATTTTGCTTATTGGAATGTCTAAAATCAACTATAGTACTTCCTGAATCATAAGCTGGTTCTAATTGAGTAAATCCTACACAAGATGAACCAAAATTTACCTCATTCCCATCATCCCCTTTTTCTGATAAAATCATTAAATTATCCCCACCAACTACGTGCCTTACAATATCGTCTGCAGCCTCATATATTAAAGTATGTGTTCCCCCATCAAAATATAAACCATCAGTTGCATTTATAATTGTCTTTTGACTTACAGGGTCTAAAATTAAATCGCCATCAGCCTCTATTGTTATATGTGCTGCAGCACCTGACCCATTAACACTCGCAAGTGTTGTTTCTCCACTACCATTTATATCAATTCTAAAAAAGTCGCTATTACTACCAACACTTTTAAACTCATAATGAGCATTAGTAAAATCAAATTGCACTTGGTCAGTATAACTTGCACTACCCATATATACCTGAGTTAATGTTGTGGCTGCTAAAAAGTAATATTTATTGCCTGATGTTAAAAAATAAGAATTTCCACTTGCAATATATAAATCTAAACTGCCTGCGTATGCTCCTGATTCAAATCTTATATATGTATTAGCTATTAATTCTAAATATTCATTATCAGTTTCTACTACATGAGAATTTAATTTGCCATTAAGAAATAAATCACCTTCTATCCTAAGCTCATCATTTGATAAACTTAGAATAGAGGCTTTTTCTCCAATCCTTATAGGCTTTTGATGATTATCAAGAACAGAATCTTCTGCTAATGATATAGGATTCTTTCTTCTCGGTTCAAAAGACCCAAATGTTTTAGAATCTAATTTTGGTAACTTACTTCTTGGCATTGCTCTTTAGTTATCACTCCTTAAACCTTTAATAAAGCTTTTAACTGCTGTCCCAACTGTATTGTCAACTAAATCAATAAAGTAAGGTTCTATAGTTTTATTCCATAAACCTTTAGTAAATCTAAATTTACCAAGACCTAGTGTCATAACAGAACCCACCCAATAAAAAGCTGTTCCTACCCAATCTTGTATATCCTCATTGGGGATTAATTTTAGTGCCCATACTACAGCACCTGCTGCACCACCACCTACTAATAAACTTAAATTTTGAGTTATAAATTCCATTGTTTATCTCCTTTTTCTAATTTTTTTTAATTTTAGTTATCTTGCACCCACATTGCCTGCAACATATAAACTCTTGAGAAGGATGTGAATCTTTCTTTAAAATAGCAACATCTTTTTCCAATTCTTCTATGTACTTGCCATACTTATTTATAGTTCTTTTTAAAGAATCTATTTTTCTATCAAGTTCATCTACCATCTATCAATTCCAAGCCAAGCTAATATAGCACTTATAATAAATGTAATTGTACCGCCTACGGTTTTAACTGCTGTAATATCGTTCTCAGCAGCTCTTAATCTTCCATTTATTTTTTCTAAATGCTTATTATTATCGTCAACTTTTTCTTTAATGTGTTCTAAATCTCCAGATATTCTAGTTAAATGGAGTGTTATGTTGCTTCTATACTGTTCTATACTACCTTTTTTCATTTTAATATTTCTTATTTTCATTTCTTTCTTGCATGCGAAGAAACCTTTCTTTAAGTCCATTTCCAGATAAAGATGCAATTACTTCTACTAAAGTTTTGTAGCTATTCTCTAAGCCTTTTTGTTCTAATTGCATTTTCTTTTGTTGGTCTATAAGTTTAACGATAATAGACTCAACTCTGCCAAATGATTCTCTTAATTCTTTCTGAAGCTCATCTTGTATAAACTTGTTTTGTTTCCAGATATAAAATCCAAAAGCTATAGCAACTACTATAGGAATCCCATATTGCTCTAAAATTAATAACCAATCCATTTAGCCCTCTATAAGTTCGCCCCATAAACAGGTCTTTCCATTAATAATTTGTATAACATGAACAGTAAATAATCCTTTATTAAAGAAATCTACTATTGCAAAAGCATGTGCCCAATTTATAGGTCTGCCTCCAAGCCAAGAATTTTTTTCTTCAGACATATCTTTTAAACAACCTATACTCCAAGCAGACTTAGCACCATCTTCGTGAGTTGCACTCATTTGTTGCAAATCATGCCAATGTCCATACATAACATTGCAACCCATTTTTCTTATATGGTTTGCAGTATGATATTGTCCTCCATACAAATGTCCATGATAAAATCTTAACTTTCCTATTTTAAGACGCTTACCAAAAGGATAGTAAATATATCCTCTATCAGTAAGATTGACTGCATTGGCAAATTTATACTGAGGTATATAAGGATATTTTTCAACTGCCATATTAAGCCAATTATCATGGTTTCCCTCTGTTATATACTTTTCCTTACAATTTGTTTTATCCAAGGACTCATCTATCATATCCATCCCTGCATTAACATCTTTTATATCTTTCTTAAAATCTTCTATTAAATATTCTAAAGGTGGAGCTTTTCTTCTTTTAAATTTCCAAACTGAGAAAGCGTTCCACTCGCCAACATCTCCTAAATCTATATAAGCATCTGGTTTAACTATTTCTATAGTTTTACAAAGTACATTGATTGCTTTTTGGTCATGTAAAGGGAAATGTTTGTCTGGCGTTACAACGACTCGTTTTATTACTCCGTAATCGTTTTTACGCATATATTTCCTTCAAATTTATTGAGTTAATTTAGTAAGAAAAGTTATGTTTTCCTAATCAGCTAGAGAAGCTATTTCCTCGCTAAGTTCATTTGCTCTACTAGGAGTTTGTTTAGCCCAAAGAGAATCAAGCATCTCCATTGAAGCTTCTTCGTATTGCTCTGTTTCTAAATAGTAGATAGTCTTTTTAAATTTAGAAAAGCCTGATAATCCAAGTTGATAACACATATTGAGTATAACCTCTTGGACTGTTTCAGGGCTATGTTCAAACCATTCAAATTTCTTAGTTGTTTTAAGTTTTAATTCTGCGATTTTTTCTACAAGGATTATATCACAAATATCTTTACTTAAATATAAATCTTTTATAGCAAATCCATATCCTATAGTGTCGTAACCTTCGCTGCACTCATATACAGTAGGTTTATAACCTTCATGTTGTTTAATTTTTTTTAGAAGATTCATTTTTTTTCTTGAAAATCTTATTAAACTTTTCAGCATATTCTTCATCACACATATAATTCCATCTAGGAAAATTACCTTTACCTTGTTTATTTATGCCTAGTTGTGAACCATTAAACTTTTGAACCCCACCATCTCTTATTTTCTTAGAGAGGTCTTTCATTTCTCTTTACCTTTAGATTTCTTTTTAGCTTTAGGCTTAGGTTTGCTTTCAACCTTTTTAGAATAAAGGTCGTTAGGGTTATGTCTATCATTAATTCTAACATATCCATTTTTCCCTAATTCTTTAACTTGCTTAATAACATCTCTGTCATCGTGTTGCTCTGAAATTCTTAAAACTCTTTTATCTTTTTTATACCAGTATTGTGCCATTTTATCTCCTCTTAATATATAAGGGGGCTTTACACCCCCTTATATATTTTAAACACTATCTAGTTATTAGCTAGCATTAGTTAGTTTATATCCTCTTTTGTTAGATGCTGAATCAAGTAGTTTAGCACCATATATCATATCTGCTACTACTTTAGTTCCAAGAGCATCAATAGAATATTCTGCTTGAACTCTTACATCTTGCTGAACTGCACATACAGCAGCCGATTTATGAAAAATCGCACCTGATATTGCTGTTCCTGCTGTAGCAACTGTATTAGACATATATACATTAATGCCAAATAGCTTACCTATAAAGCCTTTTGTAGCTCCTTCAGTAAGAACTGTGCCACTACCACTTGCATCTGCTCTCCAGAAATTCTTAGAGATACCTGCATTAGGGTCCATTATGTCTGCTGCTAATGTTGGATTTACAACAAAAGAACAATCGCCATCCATATAAGGCACATCATTCTCACCTAAATTAGCAAGTGCTGCTTGAAATTCAGCAGCCAACATTACATCATCAGTACCAAGTGTAGCACCTTCATTAACACCATCAAGTTCTGCCCAAATATCAGCATCTACAGCTCTTGCAAGAGCTTCGCCAAACATCTGAGTATATTTAGATACTAAATCAGAATTTGATTGAATTAAAAGCACATCTTCAAAAAGCATAGCATTATATTTATGCTTGTTAATTGCTAATTGAGTAACTGTTGTTGCTGTTGCATCATAAGTTACTAATGTGTTAGCAGCTTTATCTGATGAAGCATCAAAATCAATTTGAGGGATATTAACTATATCGCCTGCACCTTTTACCATAGAAGAATAATCTTCAATTAAATTCTTAAAGATTGTTCCTCTTTCAAAATATCTATAAATGCCATCACTCCACAACTCTGGTACAAAATCATCAGCAGTCGAGGCTGTGTGAGCAGCACCTAACATTCCACCTGTTATTGCCATTGTAAAACTCCTCTCCCTTTATTAAGGGTGTTATTTTTTCACAGCCGAAGCTATGATGTCATCCCACTTTTCCCTTCTTTCCCTTGCATCCATCTTAGTCCAATCAACATTGGTAGGAGTATAATCCTTTCTAGGATTTCCTGCAATTTCAGGGGCATTGGGTTTGACATTGTTAATTTTATTAGTTACATATTCAAGAGTATCTAGTTCCAAACTAGATAACCTTTCTCTATCTTCTTCAGGATGGCTCTCTAAAAGAGATGCTCGTCTTGTTTCCTCATACTTACCCCACTTTTCAGCATTAGAAGTTAAACCTTCGACCTTAGAAGATACCTGCTCATATAAGGCTTTAAAATCTTCTTTTTCTTTAAGTTTACTTTCTTCTGCTTTAGCGACATTTTTTTCTAATTTAGCTAAACGAGTTTCTGCATCCTGAGCTCTGTTTCTTTGCTTTTGACTATAGGCTCTTTCTGCCTTTAACTTCTCATTAGAGCTATCTTGAGTAGTTTCTGTAGCAGGACTTTCACTAACTGTTTCTGTCATTGCTGTTGTTTTGTCTTCGGACATACTGCCCTCCATTTTTATTATAAAATAAAATGTAATTTGCTTATTTTTGCAAAATACTTATAGATAACTTAAATTATCTTTAGAAATTTTGCAAATTTTTGGATATTTCACAATTAGAATATAAAAAGAAGTGGTTTGAGTTTATGGGGTATGAACCTCATTACGGTCAAACAAAGTTGCATTATCCAACTAAGGATACTGCAAGGTTTTTTGTAATGGTATGCGGTAGAAGATTCGGAAAGACTACAGCTTCAGCTATGGAAGCAACTTATTATGCTTCACAGCCTGAAAAAAAGATATGGCTTGTAGGATTATCCTATGATAAGGCGGATTTAATGTTTCGTGAAGTATGGAAAAAGATGGTTATAGGTCATGCTAACGATATAATAAGAGCTTCTGAAAAAGATAGGTTTATAAAGTTTAAATGGGGTACTACAGTAGAAGCTAAATCTGCAGATAATCCCGATTCACTTGTTGGAGAAGGATTAGACTTGCTTGTTATAGATGAGGCTGCTAAAGTAAAGAGAAAGATTTGGGATATGTATTTATCCCCAACACTTTCCGACAGAAAGGGGAAGGCAATTTTTATCACGACACCCGAGGGTTTCAACTTCGTTTATGATTTATTTCTCCTAGGCAAAGAAGATGAATTATGGGAATCCCATCAAGCCCCTTCATGGGATAACCATTTTGCCTTCCCTGACGGAAAAAAAGACCAATTTATAGTCGAGAGAAAAAGGAATATGGCTAAAGAAGTGTTTGAACAAGAATATGGAGCTAAGTTTACTTCTTTCGCAGGTCGTGTTTACCCGTTTGACAGGGAACTTGATGTAGGAGAGTTTCCTTATAATCCTGATTTTCCTACATTTTGCTCCATAGATTTTGGTTATCGTATGCCTGCTGTTGGATGGTTTCAAGTTCATAGAGTTGGTGGCATATATCATATAAACATAATAGACGAAATAGTGCATAAGACTAATATCAAAACAGACGAGCTTGCCTTAAAAATTAAGGCAAAACCCTATAATGTCCTTAGATATTACGGTGACCCTGCGGGAAAACAAGCTCAAGGGCAGTCAGGGTTAGGAGATATAGAAATTTTTAGAAGAAAGGGTATAACTATACATACTAAAAGGGATAAAGTTTCAAGAAGTATATCTTCAGGGGTATCTCATATTAGAGGTTTCATAGAAAATGCAGAAAACCAAAGATTTCTTCATGTTCATAATAAATGTACAGGAATGATGATAGACTTAGAGAATTATCGTTATCCTGAAGCAAAAGAGGGACAAGATTTAAAACCAGAGCCATTAAAAGACGGTTATCACGACCATGGCTGCGATATGTTAAGATATTTTTTCATAAACAGATTTCCAATTAAAAATCGAGAATTTAAAGTGAGGACAAGATGACAAATAAAACAGTAGAAGCAATTATAACAGATTCAGTTAAAGAAACTAAACTGAATAAACAAAGAGCAAGACGAGATTGGGTAAGGAAGATGCTTGATTATTATGGAGGCAATGCAACAACTCAATATATTCAAGATTATTTCAGTTCTTCTGCATTTCAGGAAATACCTTGCTATAATGCAAACTTTACACGAAGATTTGTCAATAAAATGAGTAGAATTTATACTGTTGGGGCAAATAGGAATGTAAATAGGCAATATGAGCTCTTAACTATTAAAAAGGATGCTAGAATGAAGCATGTTGAGAGAATGACACGACTTATGGGCACAGTTGCGACTCAAGTTGTCTATAAAGAATTTAATGGGATGCCATATTTTGATTATAGACCTGTTTATTATTTTGATGTTCACTTAGAAGACCCTTTCACACCTTCAGCTATCATGTATCCTTTATTAATGCAACCTGAAGATATTAATTATAATAAAAACCTTGAATGGGCTTATTGGGATAATTCAATTTATGCACATTATGATGGAAATGGTAATATAATTGACGAATATGAACATGGATATGGCGTTTTACCATTTTTATTTACCCATAGAGAAGAACAAGTTGATGAGTTTTTTGTTGATGGAGCAAATGACATTGTTGATTGCAATGAGCAGGTAAATATAGCAATGACTGAAATGCAACTCGGATTACGGTTTCAAATGTTCGGTCAACCTTATATGACAGGGGTTGATAGTGATAAAAGGATAGAAAGAGCAGGCTCAGACCAGATTTTAGACCTTCCAGAGGGGGCAACTTACGATATTGCCTCTCCTGCAGGCGACATTAATGCTGTAATTGAGAATATTAAGTTCCAATTAGACTTAGTTGCTCAAAATAATCACTTATATGTCCAATTTGCACAGGATGGAGGCGAAACTCCTTCTGGCATCGCTTTGAAAATCAAAGACTTA
>VTLG01007207.1_pt1 | contig 16448 bp, 21 predicted proteins | sample 4694571 | NCBI WGS metagenome assembly VTLG01 (sample SAMN12604809, study PRJNA352737) | marine metagenome | biome: ENVO:00000447; feature: ENVO:00000209|ENVO:00000569|ENVO:01000036; material: ENVO:00002151; isolation source: viral sequences binned using virsorter ...
TAACAGTTCTGGGTACACAATCAATCTTAAACACAGAGACGTTAAAGGTTGAAGATAGTTTGATTGAAGTTGGACTTGTTAACAGTGGTGGTTCACTGGTAGCACCAAGTTCAGATGCCAACATTGATGTTGGTATTATAATGCACTATTACAGTGGTTCTGCTAAGAAAGCTGCTGTATACTGGGATGATTCTGTTTCTAGAGTCGTTGTTGGTTCAGATGTTTCTGAATCTACTAGTGTTCTAACTGCTGCTGCATATGCTGCATTGGAAGTTGGTTCATTATGGATTAAAGATTCTGTTGGACAATCAGAGACTATTGGAGTCAGTGGAGGACAAAGAATTCTGCATAATATCACTGTAGATGGTGGGTCGTTCTAACAGTTAAAAAATAACTTATAAATATAGGTGGGAGTAATCCCACCTTTTTTTATATTTTGAACTATGAATGAAACTGATTATAAAAATTTGATTTTAACTTATCAACAAAAATCCTTTGATTTATTCTCACAAGTAGTTGCTCTAGAAGCAAAACAAGCTACATTAACTCAACTAGTAAAAGATTTGACAGAAAAAGTTGAAGATTTAACTAAAAAATTAGAGAGGAAAAATAGAGGAACTAAGAAACAAATTGAGGCGAACCTTAAATCTGAACAATTCTAATGGCAAAACCAACCACAAGAGTCGAACTCGTAGATTACTGCAAAAGGAAGTTGGGTGCTCCAGTCCTTGAAATAAACGTTGATGATGATCAAATAGATGATCTAGTTGATGATACTATTCAATATTTTAATGAAAGACACTTTGATGGTGTCGAAAGAATGTATTTAAAGTATAAAATAACTCAAGCAGATATTGATAGGGGAAAAGCAGAAGGAACTACTGGAGTTGGTATAGTAACTACTACAGCATTGGGAGTAAATACTGGAATTGGTTCTATAACTTCTAATTGGTATGAAACTTCTAATTATATACAAGTTCCAGATTCTGTAATAGGTGTTGAAAAAGTATTTAAGTTTGATACTAATTCAATTTCTGGTGGGATGTTTAGTATTAAATATCAGTTATTTTTAAATGATTTGTATTATTTCAATTCTGTTGAATTAATGCAGTATGCAATGACAAAAACTTATTTGGAAGATATTGATTTCTTATTAACTCCAGATAAGCAGATGAGGTTTAATAAGAGACAAGATAGATTATATATTGATATGGATTGGAGTGAATCTGGTGTTGATGAATGGATTATTCTAGATTGTTATAGAGCATTAGATCCTGCTAATTTTGCTGGAGTTTATAATGATACTTTTGTTAAAAGATATTTGACTGCATTAATCAAAAAACAATGGGGACAAAATCTTATTAAGTTTAAAGGAACTAAATTACCTGGTGGAATTGAACTTAATGGACGTGAAATTTACGATGATGGAGTAAGTGAATTAGCAGAAATTAAATCTACTATGGCTAGTGAATACGAACTTCCACCTTACGACTTTATCGGATAATGGCATTAAATCCTTTCTTTTTACAAGGTTCTGTTGGAGAACAAAATTTAATGCAGGAGCTCATTAATGAGCAACTGAAAATTTATGGTGTTGAAATAACATACATTCCAAGAAAAATTGTAAATAGAAGTACTGTTTTTGAAGAACTTGAAAGATCCAAATTTGATGATAATTTTCTATTAGAAGCATATGTAGAAACTTTTGATGGATATGGTGGACAAGGTGATATCATGACAAAATTTGGTATGACTTTGAAGGATGAATTGACAGTAAGTATTTCAAGAGAAAGGTTTGAAGACTTTATTGCTCCCTTTATGGAAGCTATGAACGATGATGAAATTATAGTTGATACTCGTCCTAGAGAAGGTGATTTGGTATTTTTCCCATTGGGAAATAGATTATTTGAAGTTAAATTTGTAGAACATGAAGATCCTTTTTATCAGTTAGGTAAAAATTATGTTTACAAACTTCAATGTGAATTATTTGAATATGAGGATGAGGTTATTGATACTGGTATTGAAGAGATTGATAAGAAGGTTGAAGATTTAGGACATATCACTGATTTGCCATTAGTTCAAAGCGTTTCAACTGCTACTGCTACTGCAGTTATTGGAACTGGTGGACTTCAGAGAATATTCTTGAATAATGATGGTTCTGGTTATACTAGTCCTCCAACAATAACTATTTCTGCTCCACCAGGTGCAGGAACTACTGCTACTGCTGTCGGTGTTCTTACAACCAGAAATCAAGTTACTTCACTTGAGTACATATATCTAACACATGCTGGTATTGGATATGGAAATACTGCACCTATCATAACAATTAGTGGTGGAGGGGGTACAGGTGCTGCTGCTACATGTTCATTAGTTCCAGCAGGTAAGAAGGGTTTACAGTCTATAAATATAACAAATCATGGTGTTGGTTACTCAACTTCTCCAACTGTTGCTGTAAGTCTTCCATCATTGTCACCACAAGCACCAGCATCTGTACATCCTATTGTTGGTACTGCAACATCCAATCCAATCACGAATTTATACATTACTGATGCTGGAGCAGGATTCTTCTCACCACCAACAATTACAATTGGTGCTGGTGCTACTGTTGGAGTTGGAACATTCTGGTTCAATGAAGAGGTAGTTGGACAGCAATCAAATGTTGTTGGTAGAGTTAAGGGTTGGGATGAAGATACTGGTGTCCTTAAGGTTGGTATTATGACTGGAACCTTCTATGAGGGTGAAAGATTAGTTGGAGCTAAGTCTGGTGCTACTTATGAAACTAGTACAACTGGTACAGCATCTACTGATACAGATTACTTTAGGCAAAATGAAGATATTGAATTTGATGCAGATCAAATAATAGACTTCAGCGAATCAAATCCATTTGGTACATTCTAATGTTAGGAACTTATTACTACCACGAAATAATCAGAAAAACCATTATTGGGTTTGGTACGTTATTTAATAACATTTATGTTAGGCATGAAACCCAAGCAGGTGTTAAGGCACAAGAAATGAAGGTTCCATTGGCATATGGACCATCTCAAAAATTCTTAGCAAGATTGGAACAACAACCAGATTTAAATAAGATGGTTGCTATAACATTACCTAGAATGTCATTTGAGATGACAGATATTGAATATGATCCAACTAGGAAATCAGGTATTACTCAAACATTTAAAGCAATTGGTAAGAGTAAAGGTGATATGAAAAAGGTTTATATGCCTGTACCTTATAATATTGGATTTGAACTTGGTATTATGTGTAAATTAAATGATGATGCATTACAGATTGTAGAACAGATACTTCCTTATTTCCAACCATCATTTAATTTAACTGTTGATTTAGTACAATCAATTGGAGAAAAAAGAGATATTCCTATTGTTTTAAACAATATTTCTTTCCAAGATGATTATGAAGGAGATTATGCCACAAGAAGAGCATTAATATATACATTAAGATTCTCAGCAAAGACTTATCTATTCGGACCTGTTGCAGAAACATCAGAAGGACTTATCAAAAAAGTTATTGTGGATACTGCTATGGATACCAATACAGCACAAGCTAAGAGAGAAATGAGATATACTGTTGAACCAGATCCAATCACTGCTTCACCTGGTGATGACTTTGGATTTAGTGAGACTACATCATTCTTTACGGACGCTCAAACTTATAGTCCAACTCAACAAGATGATATTTAATTATGTCCAGTTATGATCCTATTGATGAAGCACTTAATACTACTAGTAGTATAGAAGTGAGTACCACACCAGAAAATGGTGGTATTAAGAGAAAGGATGCTCTTAAGAATGTCACTAATGATGTTGATCAAGACTATGATTATACTCGTGCAAATCTTTATTCATTAATTGAAAAGGGACAAGAATCTCTTAATGGTATAATGGAATTGGCAGGTGAAAGTGCAAGTCCAAGAGCATATGAAGTTGCAGGACAGATTATTAAGTCAGTTGCTGATACTACTGATAAATTGATGGAACTTCAAAAGAAAGTTAAAGAAATTGATGAGGATAAAGGAAAACCAACACAAGTTACTAATAATGCAGTATTTGTTGGATCAACTTCCGATTTATCTAAAATGCTTAAGGATGGACTTTTAAACAATGACAAAAAATAATACCCCTTGGGAAGAAGATAGTGTTAAAGTTAATGATGCTGATGGAAATCTAGCATTTGAAGTCATTGATTTGATTAAACCAGATAAATTAGTTCCTACTTATGTAAAAGGTGCTGAGTATTCTGATTGGAGAAGTGAATTAAATGGCAACTGAAGAAATATATCTTGGTAATCCCAATTTAAAAAAGGCAAATACTGCTCATGAGTTTACAGAAGAGCAGGTTATTGAATTTATTAAATGTAAGAAAGATCCAGTATACTTTGCAAAGAATTATATAAAGATTGTTTCTCTTGATGAAGGATTAACACAGTTTCATCCATATGATTTCCAAGAAACTTTAATTAAAAGGTTTCATGAGAATAGATTTAATATATGTAAGATGCCTAGACAGACTGGTAAGTCTACTACATCTGTATCATATTTGTTACATTATGCTGTTTTTAATGATAGTACAAACATTGGTATTCTTGCTAACAAGGCAGCAACTGCTAGAGACTTATTAAGTAGATTGCAGACTGCATATGAGAATTTGCCTAAATGGATGCAACAGGGTATAATCTCATGGAACAAAGGGAGTCTAGAACTTGAAAACGGATCAAAGATACTGGCTGCTTCTACGTCTGCAAGTGCTGTCCGAGGTATGTCCTTTAATATCCTCTTTCTTGACGAGTTCGCTTTCGTCCCGAATCACATTGCTGAGTCGTTCTTTGCCTCTGTTTATCCTACTATTACTTCTGGTAAATCAACGAAAGTAATAATGGTTTCTACCCCTCATGGGATGAATCATTTTTATAGGTATTGGCACGATGCAGAAAGACAAAAGAATGAATATATTCCTACTGATGTACATTGGAGTGAAGTTCCAGGTAGAGATGCTGAATGGAAAGCACAAACTATTGCAAACACTTCAGAGCAACAGTTTAAGGTTGAGTTTGAATGTGAGTTCTTAGGTTCTGTTAATACTCTCATTAATCCTGCAAAATTGAGGACAATGGTATATGAAGAACCACAAACTAGAAATGCTGGATTAGATATTTACGAAAAGGCAAAAAAGGATCACAATTATATAATAACTGTAGACGTTGCTAGAGGGTTGGGTAATGATTACTCTGCTTTTATAGTTTTTGATACTACAGAGTTTCCATATAAGGCAGTAGCAAAATATAGGAATAATGAAATTAAACCTATGTTATTTCCCAATATCATTCTTGATGTTGCGAAAGGATATAATAATGCTTATGTTTTAATAGAAGTAAATGATATAGGAGATCAGGTTGCAAGTATACTTCAATATGATTTGGAGTATGAAAATATCTTAATGGCTACTATGAGAGGAAGAAATGGGCAAATAGTAGGACAAGGATTCTCTGGTAAGAAAACTCAACTTGGTGTAAGAACTACAGCAGCAGTTAAGAAACTTGGATGTTCCAACTTAAAAACTCTTTTGGAAGATGATAAAATATTAGTTAATGATTATGAAATTATATCTGAATTAACAACATTTGCTCAGAAACATCAATCATTTGAGGCAGAAGAAGGATGTAATGATGACTTGGCAATGTGTCTTGTTATATTTGCATGGTTAGTTTGTCAGGATTATTTTAAAGAAATGTCTGATAATGATGTTCGTAAGAGAATATATGAAGAACAAAAGAATCAGATAGAACAAGATATGGCACCATTTGGTTTTATATCAACTGGATTAGAAACAGAAAGTTTTGTAGATGATGAGGGTACTAGATGGAATGTTGATGAATATGGTGATCGTTCTTATATGTGGGACTATATGTAGTGGATACTAAGAAACAAGTTATTGACTTAATAAGGTTTGTTATATTCTTTCAATTAGCAATAGTAGCAGCAACTATATTTGGTTGCTTTATGCCTGGTAAGACATGTGATTCTGAGGTAAAACAACATGTTGCTAACATGATGACTGTTATAACTACTTCTACATTTGCATTATATGCTGCAGAAAAATAGTGGATTTTGATGAACAGTTAAAGTTAGAACATTTATTACTATCAGAACGTAAGTGTAGAGTTTGTGGTAAAGTAAAAAATTTATTAACTGACTACTATTTGACTAGAAAGAATAGAGGAGAAATACCATCATCATATTCATATGAATGTAAACTTTGCACTATACAGAGAATAATACAAAGAAGAAAAGAGAAACCATTTAGTGATTGGGGATACCCAGATTGGTAATGTTCACGTATTGTTTCCCCAATGAAAATACCCTTTGTAATAAATAATTTTAGTAATAATCTGAGATTCGGAGAGTAAAAAGATGCCACTCAATTTAGCATCTCCTGGGATTGTAGTAAGAGAGGTTGACTTAACAATTGGTAGAGTTGATCCAGTCTCTGGTTCGATTGGTGCGTTAGCCGCCCCTTTTGAAAAGGGACCAGTTGGTCTTCCTCAACTAATTGAGAGCGAAGACGATCTCTACAGCACCTATGGAAAGCCATATAATACAGACAAACAGTATGAACACTGGTTGGTAGCGTCATCATATCTTGCGTATGGTGGAACGATGCAAGTTGTTAGGGCAGACGACACTGGACTTGCTAATGCAACAGATAATGCAACACCAGCAATAAAAATTAAGAGTGATGAACATTATAACCAGTTAGGTTATGATGATAACACTATTTCAAGTACAATTATTTCTGCTAAGAACCCTGGTACTTGGGCAAATGGAATTAGGGTAGCAGTTTGTGATGCTAAGGCAGATCAGGTTTTAACCGTTGCTAATGCAACTGGTATTGCAACTGTTGGTTATGCAGTAACTCAAACAATGGTTGGTAAAGCACTTATTGGTGCAGGAACAACTTCACAAGCAGATGGATACCTTAAGGGTATCATTACTGAGGTTGGTACAACTACTGTTGGTGTTAAAATTGTATCTCATGTAACTGCTGCTGGTGTTGAGACAGACGTTGATTATCAACCATCTGGAGTTTATGCGTTTAACAATTCAGGAGATGTTGGAATTACTTCTACTGGATTCGCAGTAACAGTAAATCCATACACAAAAGCATATAGTTCACAGGTAGACTGGTTTGAGCAACAAACCGTTGGACTAAGTACTGGTTTAGATCCACTTGAGTGGGATCAATTAGCAGATCGTCCTTCAACTTCAGCATATGCTGCCTCTAGAGGAGGAAGAAATGATGAAGTTCATGTTGTTGTAATTGACGACAAAGGAGTTATTACAGGAAATGCTGGAACAATTCTTGAGAAGCATTTAAACCTTTCTAAGGCAAAAGATGCAACATTCTCATCAGGAAGTCCTTCTTACTGGAGGAAGTATCTTAAGACTAATTCACAGTATATCTTCGGTGGTGGTGCTCCAACTGGATTAACAACAACTGCATATTCAACTTCTGCAACTAATACATTAGATTCAGACAGTGGTTGGGATCAAGATGCTAAGAATGTTAACTTCGGTGGTAGTGGTGCTAACACCTATGAGTTAAATGGTGGTAAAGATTACGGTGGTGGAACAGACATCAATGCAACAGGTTCACTTGATTGTGGTGCTGATGATATTGTTTCAGGACTTAATCTCTTTACTAACAAAGAATTATATGAAGTAGATTTCGTACTACAAGGTGCTGGTAACTATGGTAAGGAAGCAACACAGGCAGTAGCGAATAAAGCAATTGCTGTTGCAGAATCAAGAAAGGATGCGATTGCATTCATTTCTCCATACAGACAAGCATTTATAAGTGATGGTGCTGCAGGTGCAGTAACCGTCAATGATGATGACACCATTACAAGTAATGTTGTTAGCTTCTACTCACCTATCACTTCTACCACATACGGTATATTTGATAGTGGTTATAAGTACATGTATGATAGATTCAATAACACATTCCGTTATGTTCCTCTAAATGGAGACATTGCTGGTTGTTGTGCTAGAACAGATAAAAATGACTTCCCTTGGTTCTCACCTGCAGGTACAAACAGAGGTGCAATCCTCAATGTTGTGAAACTTGCTTACAACCCAGGTAAAGCACAGCGTGATACACTTTATTCGAATAGAATAAACCCAGTTATTCTTTCACCTGGAGCAGGAATTATCCTATTCGGTGATAAGACTGGATATGGAAAAGCATCAGCATTTGATAGAATCAATGTTCGTAGGTTGTTTATCTACCTAGAAGATGCTATCTCAGCTGCTGCTAAAGATCAACTATTTGAATTCAATGATGAGATTACAAGGACTAACTTTGTAAATATCATTGAACCATTCTTACGTGACGTTCAATCGAAGCGTGGAATCCAAGACTATGTTGTTATTTGTGACGAAACAAATAACACTGCTGCAGTTATTGACAACAATGAGTTCATTGCTGACATTTACATCAAACCTGCAAGGTCGATCAACTTCATCGGACTAACCTTCATCGCCACCAGAACTGGTGTTGCATTTGAAGAAGTAATCGGTAACGTTTAATCCAACTTAGAGTTATAAAACTATGGCAACTCGCAATCAATTAAATCCACCCCCACTAAGGAAGATTACTGATTTCAAAAGTAAATTAACAGGTGGTGGTGCTCGTTCGAACCTCTTTGAGGTAGAACTTGCTTTTCCAGCAGCAGTAGCAGTTGAGGGTATAAATGATATCCTCAACAAAGCAAGATTTTTAGTTAAATCTGCTGCACTACCAGCATCTAATGTTGCTCCAATCGAAGTTCCTTTCAGAGGAAGGGTTCTAAAAATCGCTGGAGATAGAACATTCGATACATGGTCAATTACAGTACTTAACGACACAGACTTTGCTATTCGTTCTGCTTTTGAGAAGTGGATGAATACCATCAATAGAGTTTCTGACAATACAGGTACTACAGATCCTGCCGACTATCAGGCAGATGCTTATGTCTATCAACTTGATCGTAGTGGAGATACACTTAGAAAGTATCATTTCTATGACGTTTTCCCTTCTCAAGTTGCTCCAATTGAACTTTCTTACGATGCTGCAGGTATCCAAGAATTTACAGTTGAACTTCAAGTTCAGTGGTGGGAAGCAGTTCGTGGAACTGGTGACAACTCTGGTGGAGAAGACATTAACTAAAATCGACTAAATAGTGCTATAATAGTAGGAAACGGTTTATACTATGCCAAAGCTTTTTGGATTCTCTATTGACGATAACCAAAAAACCCCTCCTTCAGTAATATCCCCCGTACCGCAAACCAATGCAGACGGGGTTGATAATTACATAAGTAGTGGGTTTTACGGTCAGTATGTCGATATTGAAGGTGTTTATAGAACAGAACACGAACTAATTAAAAGATATAGAGAAATGGCATTACACCCAGAGTGTGATGGTGCTATTGAAGATGTTGTTAATGAAGCTATTGTTAGTGACTTATACGATTCTCCTGTTGAAATTGAATTATCAAACTTAAACGCAAGTGATAAGTTAAAGAAGACAATAAGACAAGAATTTAAAAATATAAAGGAAATCATGGACTTTGATAGAAAGTCTCATGAGATTTTTAAGAATTGGTATATAGACGGTAGAGTATATTATCTTAAGGTAATTGATACAAAGAGACCTCAAGATGGTATTCAGGATCTAAGATATATTGATCCTATGAAGATGAAGTATATTCGTCAGGAAAAAAAGAAGTCTAAAGGGCAGCAAGTTATAGATTTAAATAAAGGTTCTGATTCACCATCTAAAATGGTTGAACCAGAAATTGAAGAATATTTTATGTATACACCAAAACCACAGTATCCTACTGGAATGGTTTCTGGTGCAAAAGGTGGAGTTAAAATTGCAAAAGATTCTATTGTCTATTGTAGTTCAGGATTGGTAGATAGAAATAAAGGAACAGTTCTTTCATATCTCCATAAAGCAATTAAATCACTCAATCAACTTAGAATGATTGAGGATAGTCTTGTTATATACAGATTATCAAGAGCACCAGAAAGAAGAATATTCTATATTGACGTTGGTAATTTACCTAAAGTTAAGGCAGAACAATACCTTAAAGAGGTAATGTCTCGTTATAGAAATAAGTTAGTTTATGATGCTAACACTGGTGAAGTTAGAGATGATAGAAAGTTCATGTCTATGATGGAAGATTTCTGGCTACCTAGAAGAGAAGGTGGTAGAGGAACTGAAATCACAACACTTCCAGGTGGACAAAACCTTGGTGAACTTGCTGATATTGAATACTTCCAAAAGAAATTATATCGTTCATTAGGTGTTCCTGAATCAAGAATTGCATCTGATGGTGGATTTAATTTAGGACGTTCATCAGAAATTCTAAGAGATGAACTTAAATTTGCTAAGTTTGTAGGACGTTTAAGAAAGCGTTTTGGACATATGTTTAATGATATGCTCAGAACACAATTGATTCTTAAGAATATTGTTACTCCAGAAGATTGGGATCAAATGGAAGATCATATTCAATATGACTTCATTTATGATAATCAATTTGCAGAACTTAAAGAGTCTGAACTTATGGAAGGAAGATTAAATATTCTTGCTACCATTGAACCTTATATTGGTAAGTACTATTCTAATGAGTATGTAAGGAGAAAAGTATTACGTCAGTCTGATTCAGAAATGGTTGAAATGGATGAACAGATTGAAGATGAAATTCAAAAGGGAATCATTCCTGATCCTGCATCAGTAGATCCAATTACAGGTGAACCATTACCTCCAGGTATGGATCCAAATGCAGCAGGAGATCCAATGGCAATGGGAGAAGTTCCTACAGAACCAGATATGGAAGCAGCTGCAGCAGATGTTGAAGCTCAACTCCAAAAAGACAGCAAGAAAGCCGAGTTATAAATAAATTATATACTTATGATAACATATTATGCCTAATATTCTGGATTTGATTGCTTCTGATGCAGCTCCTAGCGACATTCGTGATGCAATTAAGGATTCTCTATATGCTAAATCTGCTGAAAAACTTGATGCACTGAAACAAGAAGTAGGTGCTGGAATTTTTAACGAGCCAGATGAAATAGAGGATGAGCATGAAACTGAAGCACAAGCTGAAGTTGAAGACGAAACTACTGTAGAACCCGAAGAGGAAACACAAGAAGATGGCTAGACTTTTAATAAAAGGTGCAGAGGAGGCATTAGGTGCTAATACTGGTGCTGCGAAAATCTTTAGTAATGCACGACTGGTTCGTGTCGTAAACACAAATACTACGACTGCTTATCTAGTTACTCTTGTTGCATCAGTCGGTGGATCAGTTATTGGTTCATTTACTTTAGCACCCAGTGAATCTGTTGAACTTGTAAAAGACCCATTAAACGGTATTTTTGCTGCAAATGCTGCAGTTAAAGGTGCTGCTGTAGGATATAGTAACTAAGAACAATGAAACTAATTACAGAAGAAATATCAAGTGTACAAATAATAACCGAAGGTAAAGGTTCTAAAAAGAAACTTTATATTGAAGGTGTATTTTTGCAAGGAGACATTAAAAACCGTAATGGTAGAATGTATCCAGTCAATACTCTTGAACGTGAAGTTAATAGGTATAACGAAAACTTTACTAACAAGGGACGTGCTCTTGGTGAGTTGGGACATCCAGAAGGTCCAACCGTAAATCTGGATAGAGTTTCTCATAAAATTACATCTCTTGTAAGAGAAGGTAATAACTTTAAAGGTAAAGCACAGTTACTTGAAACACCTATGGGTAAGATTGCAAAATCTCTACTTGATGAAGGTGTTCAACTAGGTGTATCATCTCGTGGTATTGGTTCACTAAGAGAAGATAGAACTGGTTGTAAAGTTGTAGGTGAAGATTTTCAGTTAGCAACTGCTGCTGATATCGTTGCCGATCCTAGTGCTCCAGATGCTTTTGTTAATGGCATTATGGAAGGAAAAGAATGGGTTTGGGAAGGAGGAATTCTTCGTGAACAACATGCAGAAAGAACCAAAAAACAGATTAACACATTAGTCGATCAAAGAAGATTGGAAGAACATAAGTTGAATTTATTCAACGATTTCTTATCAAATCTATAAAGGCTATAAATAAATACAGATTAATTATCTAATCATAAAACAAATGTCCGTTGGAAGCAATTTACAAGAAATGGAAAACGCAGTAACTAAAGGAGCTGCTAAGGGCGACTCAATGCAGAAACTCTCTAATCCTGGAGAAGGAAATTCTGTAGGTTGGGAAGACTTAGGCGGTCCTACACCAGAGAATTCAAAACCTGATGACAATTCTAATCAGTTAAAAACTCCTGGTAAGACTCTTGCTCAGGTAAGAAATGTTGTCAATAAGAATGCAGGTAAAGCAGATCCTATGCCAGCAGGACTTAAATCTGGGGATGAAGTCGAAGTTAAAGACGACCAAGAAATCGTTTCCGAGGACGAAGTAACTACAGATGAAGTAGTTGCTGAAGAAGAAACTACTGAAACTACTGAAGAACAAGAAGTAGTTGCAGAAGAGGAAGCAACTGAAGAAGAAGTTGTCGCTGAAGATGCAATAGAAGAAGAGAAGATTGATGTCGAAGAAGACCTCAATGCTCTTATTGCTGGCGAAGAACTTTCTGAAGAGTTCCAAAACAAAGCACGGACAATCTTTGAAGCAGCAATCAGAACTAAAGTTGATGCTATCAAGGAAGAATTAAAATCTTCTTATGAAGAGCAACTTGTAGAAGACGTACAAGTAATCAAAGAAGGTTTAACCGAAAGACTTGATTCCTATCTTGAATACGTAGCAACCGAATGGGTTAATGAAAACTCACTTGCTATCGAGAACGGACTCAAAACAGAAATGACAGAATCCTTCTTAAGTGGGATGAAGTCACTATTTGAAGATCATTATGTAACTATCCCTGAAGAAAAATACGATGTACTCAATAGCATGGTAGATAAACTTGATGAAATGGAAAATAAACTCAATGAGCAAATAGACGCTAACGTCACGCTCAATAAGAGATTAGCCGAATCTACAGCAGATGTAATTTTTGCAGATGTAGTTGAAGGTTTAGCACTTTCACAGAAAGAAAAGCTACAATCTCTTGCCGAAAATATTGAGTTTGAAAGTGAGTCAGACTATCGTGAGAAGCTAGAGACACTGAGGGAATCTTATTTCCCAGCTAATCCTGGCACTCCTAAGCAAAAAACCGAGACAATATCTGAAGGTGTAGAAACTGCATCTGAAGCAGGTGTTTCCAGATCAATGGAAGCTTATATGGCAAGTCTTGGCAGAATTGCTAAAAAGTGAATTTTAAATTATAGTTCAAACTAAATTTTTTACAAGAGGTAAAAATTTCAAATGCAAGCCCCTATTAATCAAGAGGTTCTGCAGGAGAAGTGGGCACCATTACTTGACTACGAAGGTCTAGATTCAATCAAAGATCCTCACCGTCGTATGGTAACTGCAGTTCTTCTAGAGAACCAAGAACAAGCATTACGTGAAGAGAAAGAATTTCTTCATGAAGCCGCTCCTACTAACAGTGTTGGTAATGGTGGTTACACAAGTTCAGGTGACGCAAACACACTTGGTGGTTTCGACCCTGTACTAATAAGTCTTATTAGACGTTCAATGCCTAACCTAGTCGCTTATGACTTGGCTGGTGTACAACCAATGAACGGTCCAACAGGACTTATTTTCGCAATGAGAAGCCGTTACGCTACTCAGGATGGAGCAGAAGCACTATTCAACGAAGCAGATACAGCATTCTCTGGACAGAACTCTGGTGGTTCACTTGTCGATGGACACGGTACTTCAACAACTACTGTTGGTTTGGGTACAACTGGTGGAACTCAGTCTTCTAACCCTGACGCTCTTAACCCTTCAACAAACGCTACTCAGTATGCGTATAAAGTTGGACAAGGTATGCGTACAGACCGTGCTGAAGCACTAGGTGACGCTTCTGGAAACCATTTCCAAGAAATGGCATTCAGTATTGAGAAAGTTACGGTGACTGCTAAGTCTCGTGCCCTCAAAGCTGAGTACTCACTAGAACTCGCTCAAGACTTGAAAGCAATCCACGGATTGAATGCAGAGGCTGAGTTAGCAAACATTCTCTCAACAGAGATTCTTGCTGAAATCAACCGTGAAATCATCCGTACAATCTATAAGGTTGCTAAGTCTGGTGCACAAAACAACACCGCTACTGCTGGTAAGTTCGACTTAGACGTTGACTCCAATGGTAGATGGTCAGTTGAGAAGTTCAAGGGACTAATCTTCCAGATTGAAAGAGATGCTAACGCAATCGCTCAAGAAACTCGTCGTGGAAAGGGTAACATCGTCATGTGCTCAGCTGACGTTGCTTCTGCCCTAACAATGGCTGGTGTTCTGGACTACACTCCTGCACTTAACGCTAACCTTAATGTCGATGACACAGGTAACACCTTCGCTGGTGTACTTGGTGGTAAGTTTAAGGTATACATCGACCCTTATTCATCTAACGTCTCAGACGATCAGTACTATGTTGCTGGTTACAAAGGTACTTCACCTTATGACGCTGGATTGTTCTATTGCCCATACGTTCCACTACAGATGGTTCGTGCAGTTGGACAAGACACCTTCCAACCAAAAATTGGCTTTAAGACTCGTTACGGAGTTGTTGCCAACCCATTTGCTGAAGGTGATGCAGCTTCTGCTGGACTCGGTGCAATTAAGGTTAACTCAAACCGTTACTACAGACGTGTTACTGTTAACAACCTCATGTAAGCAAGACGCTTATATTTCAACAAAGCACTCCTTCGGGGGTGCTTTTTTTTGTCTAAATACACCAGGAGACCTGTGTGGACTAATGGCATACTATCATATTAAAAAGAAAGCATCATTAACTGAAAATGACATTTACTTTGTGGGTGGTGTCAATTGGAGTGATGATTATTCAAAAAGAAAAAAATACACATCTAAAGCAAAGGTTGAAGCAGAATTAGTAAATACAGATGGTACTAATGGTGGATTCAACTTTGCTAGTTGGGTAAAAGAGTAACTAAATACAAGTACGACTATAATAAGAACATGAAACCTTTTACACCTAAAGACCTGAAAGAAGCACATGAACGCACGAAAAAGATTACAGAATATCTAATTCGTGAGGGATATGCTGAGAATACTGACATGGCAGGTAACATCATCATGGGTATGAGCGAACAATGGTATGAGCAAATCTTGAATGACTAAAAAATTTGATAGATTTATAGAAGAAGCAGCTGCAAAACGTTGTCCTTCAGGGAAATATTATTGTCACACTGATGAAAAGTGTAAACCAATTCCTAAAGGATGGCACGTAGGTCGTGCTGGTTATTTGGCAAAAGATGAAAATGAAGAAGATGGACAAACTGGAGAATCATCTAATGGGACTTCTAATGGCAGCAGTTCTAGCAACGGTGGCAATGGTAACGGTTCAAATGGTGGAGGTAACGGAGGTTAATCGATGGCAACAGCGTTCGCAAATCAATTAACTAACAGGAATTTTTTATCTCCTGCTGGATTTCAGTTTAGTATTACAAAGGAACCAAAGGTTTCATTCTTTTGTACTAGTGCTACTATTCCAGAGCTTAGTTTTGAAACAACAGTTCAACCAAGTTATCTAAAGGATATTGATGTTCCTGGAGAAAAAATTCAATATGCTGATTTACGTGTAAGATTCTTAGTTGATGAAGACTTAAAAAATTATATGGCAATCCATAACTGGATTACTGGTATTGGTTATCCAGAAAGTACACAGCAATTTAAAACAGAAACTACTGGAGATGATGCACTCAGAGATATGAATCTTCAGTTCAGTGATGGAAGTTTAACAATACTCAATAGTAACTATAGAACAAGTGCTGTTGTCAAATTTAATGATTTATTCCCTACATCATTATCATCTTTAGAGTTTGACACTTCAGTAACTGACATACAGTACTTTACAGCAGACGCTACTTTCAAGTATACTGTGTATAGTATAGTAGGACCAGATGGTAGAACTCGCTTATGAATCTTGAAAAAATTCAGGAGATGTGGGAGCGTGATGCTCTCATTGACCCTGATAATCTACATGATGAATCGTTAAAAATCCCCGTTTTACATTCAAAGTATTATACAATCTATAATACAATTACCTTGATGCGTGAGAAAGCAAGGGATCAATATAGCAAGATAAAATTAGAAAGGTATAATTTCTATACAGGAAAAGCACCAGCAGAGGCATACGTTGAAGAACCATTTCCGTATAAGGTTAGGGAAAAGGACGCAATACAGAGGCATCTGGATGCTGATGAGAGATTAACTACAGTAGACTTAAAGATTAGATATTATGATGCTACTCTAAAGTTTCTTGAGGAGATTATTAGGAATGTATCTAATAG
>VTLG01011640.1_pt1 | contig 16440 bp, 21 predicted proteins | sample 4694571 | NCBI WGS metagenome assembly VTLG01 (sample SAMN12604809, study PRJNA352737) | marine metagenome | biome: ENVO:00000447; feature: ENVO:00000209|ENVO:00000569|ENVO:01000036; material: ENVO:00002151; isolation source: viral sequences binned using virsorter ...
TGTGACAGATTCAATATCCAAGGATATGTGCTTTAACATATCTATCAATGCTCGTTTACTTAAATCTTCATTGATTCCTTCTGTATAAGAATACATCCTGAATACCTTGGCTCTTATGGTTTCGAGTCTTTTTATTTCTTGTTTCATGTTCATTATACGTCCTTATTTTAAAAAAGTTCCAATTTATTTTAAACTTCCCACACTCCACTTTCAATCTCTTCCGGTTCAAGACCGAAACTTGACATTCTTGACAGTGTACTAACATATATGTAGATTGGTTCTTTCAAGTTTTGTTTCATTTCCCTTAAATCAATACGCTTAAACAAGCCCGATTGAACGCTTTCTACGATATCAAGTGTTCTTAGCGTGCCTGAATGAACGTCATATTTCTCACCCCAAATCCAATCATCATCTTCATCTGTTTTTACGGCAAAAGGAAACCCGCTTTTAGAATCATACATCTTGAATCCAGTAACTGCGGTATCAATAATGTATTCTGAATCATCCAAGCAACTAGATAATCTTCCACCTTTTTTCAGCGTGCCGTATACTATTACTTTCATTTTGTTTCCTTATTATTTAGTTCTAGCCACATTTTGCGGAGAGCAGTTAAAAGTTTTCTTCGTTCACGAATATTCATCTCTGTCCAAGACTTTGCACCAATTACCCTTAACTGCTCACGCAATACAGCACTAATACCTAGTTCAGCCTGTGCTTTCCTGTAACTGTCTGACAATTCTGACATTATTTATCTAATAATCTCTGCTTTCCGTTAAAGAAAACAATCATTTCTCTCCACTTGTCCAAACTATAGAGAGCCGTGTTTAACTTGGTCTTTAAATGCAATGTATACGTAAAGCATAAAGCCAATAATATCAATAGTATCCCGTTCATTCTTCTTCGTCACTCCCGGTTTTTCTCCACAAGGAAATTTTACCCTTGCTATCGCTTTTAATAAACACATCCCAACCCTTTTTAGTTAGCCTTTCTCTCTCTGATTCCAGCCAGCCTAAATCCATTTTAAAGAGCCACATGGTTAATTGATAACCATTATCCAGTTTACTTTCTTTCATTACTTACCTTCCTTTTTATTTGAAATCATTGAATATGAAACGAATGATTCAATAATACTATCATCCGTATCCATTGCTACCGCAATTAATTCGTCATCACTGTCATTGCTCTGTATAGAATCATAGATAGCACATGAACCTATATTTAACTCTTTCTCACAGTATTCGCTTGTATGATTACTATGTGAATCTTTTATGAATTGTAAGAATTCATTCCATGTAATGAATTCTTTCTTTTCCTTTTTATTCATTGTTTAATCTCCCCAATGCTACCCAAAATAGTTCAGGCGTTAATCTTTTAAGGTTACCATCTTTGCACCTTTTAGCCATCCTGCTTACCTGTACCTTTAATTCGTATTCTATGCTCTCAATAGCACCTTTACCTAGTTGTATCCCCTCATGGCTGAACGCCTGCTTGATGTATTTTTTATTCATTGTTTTCCTTTTTCTATTATACTACCTACTTTCAAAAAAGTTCCAAATTAGTTACCAATTTCCCAACTCAGCCAATTTTTAAACATCCTTTCGACTTGTATAGAAGACGAGCCAATACGCCCAACATTCATCATTTCGGTCTTATTTACGTTAGGATTATGTACCATTGATAACTTCATTTCCTTGCTTAAGGCTCTCCACCAATGCAGAGATTTTTTTCTGACATCATTTACCACTATGTCCGCCTTTCTTGTTTTATGTTCTAAGTTCATTATTGTTTCCTTTTTTTAATGGTATACCAAACCAATTTTATCCGCCTCTATCATAGCCATGTCATTCTCTGTGCAATTGGTATACCCTGCTTGTTTAAGTTCATCCATTGAGTCAAATATCACTGCCTTTTTATCTGTATCTTTTATCATATCATCCTTTTTGCCACCAGTAGAAAAACAGAAAACAAAGTTCTCCGGTGCTGTAATATGTTTAAACAGTGGTACGCTTTTTGTATACCCGTAAAAAATTATATTAGGGTTACTACGTGCAATTTCTACCCACGTTTTTAAATATTTTAGTGAGTAAAAGTCGCCACTACTATGGATACGTACGTATTCTACTTTCTTACTTTCAAGTTCATTCTGAATAAGGCTTTTGAATTCATCAATATTTTTAGTCAATTCAAAATTGAAATTGTATTTATCCTGTACATTCTTGTATAAATATGTACCTTTGTGAGCATAGCAGTATACTTTGCAATCATCAGCAAAGGGGCAAGAATCAATAGCAGGTAAATTAAATTCATACAGTCTTACCCCATTCATTTTACCAGTCTTTTTTATTTTCTGATTGGTATTGGTTAATAGGTTCATTTTATTTTCTCCGTTTTATTGTTATACGCTGTAAACCTTGGAAAGTTCCAAAGTTTTTAAAATTCTTCTAAGTAAATTGTTTCTTCCGCCAATTCTTTTAGACCTTTTTCTGTCATTGCTCCGGTTTTTATTGTTTTTCTGAGTTCCATTGTATATCTGAAGGTGTAATCCATTCTTTATACCCGACTTTCCTACATTTATCACACCTAAAAGTCAGAATTGTTTTTGTATCCTGCTTATCATCAAGAGTAAGAAAAACATCCTCATTGATTAATGTCTCATTTTCGTGTTGGCAATTATTTTTCATTATTCTGCTCCATTTATTTATTGTTTTCATACCCCGTAAATGCTCTATAATTAATTAAGTTCCAAAATAATTTAAATTGTTTGGTGGGTGTAGTGGTGGGTATGTCAAAATAGGTTTATAAAATATGTTTTAAATACTATAGTAGTATTAATATATAAAATAGTATAGATATAGTAGTAGAATAGTATATAATATTAAGTAAATGTACCTGCTTGCATAAGTTATTAAGATATTGTACACATATGTGGATAACTTGTGGATAAGTACCTACGTGCATACAGTATATATATGTTTTTATTGTACTTACGTGCATATGGTATACCTACGTGCATAGGATGTATACTTACGTACGTGCATACCTTTGATTACCTGCGTGCATAGTACCTGCGTGCATAAAATATAGTACCTACCTGCTTACTTGCGTGCATAATAATATATGTATTTATTTTTGGGCAAAAAAAAAGGGAGCCTTTCGGCTCCCCCTTTTCATCTTTTCTACCAATCGCCACCATATTCTATATAGGTTGCAATATCAAAGATATCAAAAAGACTGTATTTATTCTTTTTGACTTCACTATTTAACCATTCATTAACGTAGAATTCATCACCCTTGCTGAACATAGACAAAACTTCATCTTTGCTATATTCTACAGGTTTTTTGATGTCTGGAAATTTAGAACCTAGACTAATTGATTCATCAATTTCATCAAGTGTAGTATTAGGATTAAATCCTAATTTTTTCCAAACTTCATATGCATCTTTAACGGATTCTAGTGTAATCATTGGATTATGCCACATAGTTTTATCCTTTTAGGTTGCGGGGGCGGATTGCTCCGCCCCCTTTGTTATCTAACTAGAGTAACCCCTGTTATCACATCCGCCACAAAAACCGACCTTTTGTTCAAAAACGGTGATTAATGGGGCTTTGCACATGGTACAGGTAGTATGAGAAACAGCAGGTAAAAGATTAACTTTCTTTTTCTTCTTTTTACCCTTTTGTTTCAAATAACTATCTGAACCGTAGGCATAACCGTAAACAGGTTGTTTATAGTAAGTATACTTGTACTTATAAGTATTATTACTATACCAGACATTGTTGTCCCATTGCGCCGTTCCAAGTCTTTCATTAGAAATAAGGAATTGACCCTTATTATCCAGAAAAACAAGTTTAGAACTTCCAATAGATTCTTCAATCAGGTTAACTATTGCCATGTTTCGGATGAAACCATCTGGCAATTTCTTTAGAATTAATTCATTGAACATGGCAGTATCAGACCTTTTAGGGTCTTGTTTCACCATATTTATTACTCCATTATGAATAAATCCTAAGTCTTCATTGACCTTGAATGGATGGCAGTTATTAACGTTAGTTTTCCCATGTGTTTTAATCCGAAAGTGGATTGCTGACATAGGATTCCCATTTTTAACAACATTCTTCACGTATGAATTCCAAAAGTCATTAAACTTGAAAAAACCTTTGAAAAAATGAAGTATTCCATCCTTTGAGAACATGAAACCGGCTCCATCATCATTGTTGTAAAAACAGGTTTTTAACCGGTCTTTTTTGATGTTTTCACCATCTGGTTTAAGAATTGCTATACACATCTTCTTTACTCCCTTTGTCCGTATTGAACTTTAACTGTTTAACGTTATCTGGGTTCTCACGTGTCCATCTTTCGGTTACTACATTATAGACACCGTATTGTTTCCGCCCATCTTCTGGATGGCTTAAGAAATAGCACAGGTTTTCATAATCGTTATAATTCTTTTCTAAAAAAGAAAGATAACTATTTAACCCATCACCATTTTTAACCACATCCAGAGAGACATTTTTAACCCATAAACAGAGAGAACGTACAAATTCCACATTCTTACAAAAGGACATAAAATTTAATGTCCCTTTAAAGATGCGAAATTCAATCGTGTTTCTGTTATGAAGGTTAATAGCCGTTTCACGTTGCGAGTGATACCGTGCTTCTTGATAGCTCTTTGCCATTTTAACAAGGTTTTTCCAAGAATCAGTATCCATCCAAGGGTTTGCCCATTCTTCTAGTCTAGATAGATGTCTTTGGCTGACATCTAGAATAAACTGGAAGTTATCTGGATTGTAAACAAAAGACATTATTTTTACAATCTCAGAGACTTTTAGGGCTTTACGGCTAACGTGTATGTGCATTCCGGAATTATGGGTATCATATCCGTAAAGGTTATTATCCTTTAGTTTTTGGACTAAAGTTTTAAATAACTCTTTACCGTACAATTTCCAGTAATTCCACGAGAACGGATGAGATACAATCTCAACAGCGCAAGTACAATCGGTCTTTGAATAGAGTAATTGTTCCTTGGATGTTTTTCCACGTCCGATAAGATTAACTAAGGATGCAATAAAACGCCCCATGTACGTGGGACTTTCATCTGTTCCTTGGTGTCTATCGGTCTCTATCTCAATTCCAGCATGCCAGACATAGTTAGAATTACCCTTATCATTAACACGGTAAGACCTATCGGTTAACAAGGGCGGAGTGTTTACTCTATTCATTCTAACTCGGTGAAACACCGGTTCGGGCTTGTGTCCATAACCTTGGATACTAGCTGAATGTGTTGCACATTGGTCGCAAATACCGTTATCAATGTTTAATGAACGACGTTCACAATAACTGCAAATCGATAATTCACCGAAACAGTCATAACAAACACCGACACCATTAAAGTGTTGATAAAGTTCTTTTGGTTCTCCACATTTATAACAATCCGGTACAGCTATTGGAATATTAAAAATGTCTGAGAGAGATAACTCTCTAATTTTCTTTAAATAATTATTCATTTAAAGATTCTCCATATTTGTGTTTAAGATTAATTACTTTCAATTCCAGTTGTCCCCCCTTCCTATCATTCAGTCGGTATATGGTTAACCGATACGCATTCTATTGGGATTGGCAATACTGCCCATGCGAGAGTATCCTTGAATTATCGGATACCTTTATCTACTCGCCCATTGGATTCTATCTCTCGCTTTCAGGATTCCACGCATTGCCCGAATAGTTCACGAGCGAGAGAAATAATATGTTAGTTGCTACGCATACGAGAGATTGAACAGTAAAGTTCCCATGTTTTTTAAGTGCTTATATTGTTAGAGTTACAGTTGCTTACGTGGATAGTTTTAACCTACCTACCTGTCTCGAATCGATTAACTCAATACCCTTTTCCAAACCCAAATCCGGATAGGGGGCGTACCCGGTATATTTATAAGAAGGACACGAATGCTAATATAATTTTTTAAAATTTTTTGAGTTTTTGGGGGGAAGCCACTTCATTACTTCATTATCTTCACTTTTCTCGACCAATAGTGAAATAGTGAAGTATACTTCCCCGCTACTACGAATATATCAGTGTATTTGATTATTTATTTAGTTAACGACATACAGTGGGCTCTTTTGGAGAGCCCCTGTAGTCTATTGAGTTCGGGTACTATTTTATTGACATTGGCTTTTTTACATACTATTTTATATAACTAAGTTATATATAGATAAGTTATATATAGCTTAGCTAATACTATTCTACTATTTGATATAGCTTAGTTATATAGCTATTCTCACCCTGTTAACTACTATTTGATATAGATAAGCTAATACTATTCTACTATTCTACTATTTGATATAACTAAGCTAATACTATAGTATACGCGGATTTTTATAAAAATAGGTTAAAACCTTTATTTACTGTTATCTTGCTTACTGAATGCTCTAAATTAGGATATGGCATATAGCGACACCTTAATTGGCAGGGCGATGAACGGCGAGTTCGATAATGAGAGTTCATTTACCAACAGTAATGAGATAAAAAGACTGGCGGGAGAGATAAATATGATAGATATAATCAACCCCACATCTGCTGTATGCGGAAAGTTAATGGAAATAGTAGCGCGTGCAAAATGTCTGAAAGATTTTGAATTGATACCTGATGGTCACTTGTTGTATAACAAACCATCAAGAGCAGAGAGTCCGGAGGGAGATGGACAGGCGCGTGTGAAAACATAGCGTGGGAGCGGCTCTCTATGTATAAACGTACAGTCAAAGGTCAGGAATATGTATTATATGACAATGAAAAGGAATTTCGGAATGCTAGACCGAAGTCAAAGATACATGACAGTTGGCGTACGGCGAAGACGGGACAGTGGATTAAGACAGATGATGGTAAGGTAACCAAGGTAATTAAGCGGGGCACCATTAAAAGCAACAAACGGAGCTCTGATTACATCAGAACCTTGATTGGCATGGCGAATTGTGACCGTACTGCATCTTTAGGGGGTGAGCCTGTAAAGGATATTTGGCGGTTCGGGAAGATGGTTTGGAAAGAACAGGCATCGAATGGCAGGTTATCCATAAAAAAGCGTATATTTGCTAAGTATGTGGCATCCGGTTTAGAGCCGCTTGATGCATATATGAAGGCATTCCCCGATTGTGAAAACAAAGATTATGCCCAGAAGCGGATTCGTATTTTATTTAAAAACAAAAAGGTAATGAACTTGATAGATAAAGAGATAGAAATCCTGTTAAGCGACACTGGTATTACAAAAACGTATCTACTGGAACAGACTAAAGGGGTTGTTGATAAGAATGATACCCGTGACTCAGATAAACTGAGGGCATTGGAGACCCTGATGAAGATATCCGGGTTACTTAGTAATGATAAAAAGACTGAATCTCTGGCTCTGATTCAGGAATTCACCGGTTTTAGCCAAGAAAAGCTAAATGCTTTCAAGGCAGGGGTATTACCGGAGCATGGACAGGAAGAATAGTATCCTTATTCCTATCAGGTTTGCCACCAAGCTTGAACTGCATGAACTGATATGCGGAGCTGTATACTGCCCTGCCTGCGATTCACAGCTTATGGGCAGGGACGTAATGAATAAAATGCCACTGGTTAATAATCTTAATAACTTGGAAGGGTGGATATGCGAATTATGCGACTGTGTATTCGATTTACAGGATAAAATGGTAGATATTGGTGAGTTTGACTTATATGACCAAGAGATTGCAGAAGCTTGAGTAAGGCTAATTTTAATATAAACCCTTCCCCAAAAGACATGAAAGAGCGTGATGACGTTCTCTTGAATGCTTTTAATAATTTGATTTACTTTGGCAGGGCATTCCTGCCGCGGGACTTTATGAATAAATCAGAGAGTGCCCCCTTCCACTACGATATGGCTGAAAAGATGATTGACACCAGACCCGGTGCTAGGATATGCAATATTATACCCCGGGGTCACGGCAAGTCAGTCATGGCAAAAGCCGCTATCATGCATAAACTCTGCTTTGCCGGAGAGGGTGACCAGCATTTTGTTGCTTGGGTATCTGAAGAGCAAGGTCAGGCTATTGACCATTTAAAGTATATTCGCTCCCACTTTGAGAATAATAAGATGATTAAGTATTATTTTGGCAATATGGACGGCGGCAGTGCTGGAAAACGATGGACAGAAAAGGATTTGGTCACTCCGAAAGGAGACCGTGTGATAGCTAAGGGAACATCCCAGCGTTTAAGGGGTCGTGCGGAGGTGGATGTCCGGTATACGGGTATTGTGCTTGATGACTTTGAGTCTGAATTGAACACTAAGACCCCTGAACGCAGGTCTGAAATCAAGAAATGGATTGTATCCACTGTGTTCCCGGCACTTGAGGAGACTCCCGGCAATGAGGGCTGGATATGGCTTTCCGGTACTATTGTACACTATGATTCCTTTTTGCAGATGGTCTATGATGGTTGGAAGAAAGCTAAGGAAGATAAAAGAAAATACCCTTGGGATGTTAACTTTTATCGCGCTTTTGAAGATGGGGAACCCCTATGGTCTTCACAGTTCTCCAAAAAAAAGCTGGATGCTAAGAAACGGGAGTTTATAGAGGCGGGACTGGTCAATAAGTTTGCTCAGGAGTATATGAACGATGCCCGTGATATAACCAATGCGGCATTCAAGATAGACAGAATCCAGTATTATAACGGCAGATTTGAAAAGAGAAATAATATGCCTTTTATTATTGATGGCGAGGATGCTATCCCTGTCAATGTTTACATTGGTGTTGACCTAGCGGCAACTGCCAGTGAGACATCTGACTTTCAGGTTATCTTGGTCATGGGTGTTGATTCCCACAAGAACCGCTATATTATTGATTACTTTCGGGAACGCATCCCTACTTTCGATGTCCCGGCAAAAATTATAGAGTATGCCAAGAAATATAGTCCTGTAAGGAGGGTAACTATAGAAACAGTAGCGGCGCAGGAGATGGTCAGGGATATGGTGACCCGTATGTCTGCCAATGAAAAGAGATTGATGCCCGGTTTGTTTAAGGGAGTTAAGCCCCCATCGAGGATGAAAAAGGAAGATAGGCTTGAAACAGCACTCGGTCAGATTGTAAACTCAAAGAAATTATACATTTACAGGCATATGACAGAGATTGTTGATGAATTCTTTGAACATCCAAAGCCCCGAAATGACGATTTACTGGACGGCTTATATTATGCTGACTACTTTGCAAAAGCTCCTAAAACAGATAAAATGAGTGTGGATGATATTGAAAAGAAAGATGAAAAATTGGATTACTATAAATTTAAAAAAGCATATAACTGGGTAACTGGCGCGAAAATGTAGTATAAGCCTATGTTTTCATTGTATTTTTATTCACATTTTACGTATAATACGACTAATGCCTAGGTTTGGAAAAAGGTCAAAAGAACGTCTCAAGGGTGTTAATGCAAAGCTGGTTAATGTTCTTAATGAGCTCATTAAGATAATGGATGTTACTATTATTGAAGGAGTTAGGAGTAAAGAACGTCAGGCAGAGCTCCTTAAAAAAGGCGCAACAAAGGTCAAGTATTCCAAGCATATGGATGGTAAGGCTGTAGATTTAGCACCATATCCTATTGATTGGGAAGATAGGGAAAGATTTCATTACATGGGGGGTATGGTCAGAGGCATTGGTAAACAGCTTGGCGTAAAGATACGCTGGGGCGGCGATTGGGACTCGGATGGAGAAATTAAGGATAACAACTTTGATGACTTGGTTCACGTGGAGATTAGGGATTAATGGCTGGTGTTTCAACTGATACAGTTGGGTTAAGAGTAAAGCCGGGTAGTTTTGTTGTTAAAAGAGGTTCTTCGATATTAAATGAAAAATTATTGGATAAAATACTTGGTAAGAAGCCTAAAGGATATGCAGGTGGCGGAACGGTTCCTATTACAGCAACCCCGGAAGAAAGAATTGCATCACCAGAGGAAGTAGCTATGTATGGAATTGATTTTTTTAGAGCTGTAAATAATTCTTCAGATAACGCCACTCACCCTGAGCGTATGGATGCACTGATTGCTCAATCAGAGCTTGCAGGCATGAAACCAATGCTTGGCGGCGGAGAAGTTGCCCCCGGCTATGAGAATGGTGGAAGTGTTCCAAAGAGTATATTAAATATTCCTTTTTCTTTATTGGCTAATGCATTAAATAAACCCGTACCAAGAACATCAACTGTTCTAAGTCCAGAAGAACAGATACTTATGGAATTGGAATCTGGTGCACATTTCCCTAAAACGGATGTCCCCAGCCCTGAAGAAGAAATCTTGAGTGAATTGATAAATGTTGCGAAACAAAAAGAACAAGATAGACCAATTGCTAGTCCATTTAAAGGCTATCAAGAAGGTGATGAGGTTCGAGGTTATAGACAAGCTGGTGTCAAATTAGAACCTGATTTTTTTAAAACGCTGATGCAGTTTAAGGCTCCTGAAGGTGAAGAAGGTACAAGATGGTATGAAGGAAAAGTTCCTTTAGGTGAACCTTGGACACTTGAATCAGATATAAAATTGTCAAAACTAGATGCAGAAGCTATTCGAGATGCTTTAGAAACAATGGCGACTGCACCACAAGATTCAATACCATCTGATAATATAAAGAATTGGTGGAAAGGTAGTCAATTTAAAGGCTATCAAGAAGGTGATGAGGTATCTCCAGAGCAGTACGCCGGGTTAATTGGTAAGATGATTGGAAAATTTGGAGGTGAAGTACCAGAGGGTATGTACACCCCAGAGGGTGGACTAACAAGGGCAGGTTATGCTAAAATGATTGGGGCATCACCTGAAAGTGTTGATATTGATACTATGTCTTTTATAAACCCTGCTAATTATTCATTTAAAGTCAGTGGTAAAGGAGCAGAGAGTGGAGCTGATGTTGGCGGCACTACCACTGCGAGTGTTTTACCCCTGAAGGCTCTTCTTGATAAAACAATGCGGCAAAATATAAAAGACCCATTTGAAAGAATGGACTGGCAGATGAGGTTAGGCGATGTAAAGCCCGCTGGCTATCAAGATGGTGATGTGGTAGGCTATCAACAAGGTGAGCAGGTTGTAGACCCTAATGACCCATTAGGTATAAATGAAAGGCAGGCAATGGGTGCTCAGGCTTATGCCGGTAGCACAATAGCGGGAGCCGGCGGTGGAGTAAGTGTCGGTGATGTTGCTGAAGCAGTAGAGATTGATGAAATGCAGAAAGCTAATCAAGCAATGGAAGCATTAAAACTGCAAGGAATATACAATGAGCCTGAAAGAAGTGGATATTTTGAATTCCAAGGAGATGTCCCCCAATCTGAAGCAGACCAGATGAGAATGGTGTTTTCACTTTTAAGGGACATGGAAAATCAAAAAGCATTAAATCAATTATTGATGCAGACCGGCAGAATGGGCGGACAATTAAAACCAAGAGAGCAAGGATTATTTTTTAAACCTAAATAATGGCAAATATGGACAAAGACCCTAGGGCAGAATATAACCAAGAGCTATTTCGCGATTGGAGTGATGCCCGTACAGATTGGGATGAAGAAGCCCGCAGGGATGTTGATTTCTATCTTGGTAACCATTTTACTTCAGATGAGTCAAATGAGTTGCAGTCCCGCAATCAGGCTGATGTGCCAATGGACAGGACTTCCGGTGCCGTTGAAAAATTTAAAGCTGTATTGACAGCAAGACCCCCTGCATTTACAATAACACCTAGAGAAGACTCTGATGTTAAGGTGGCAAGCGTGTGGCGAACTATTGTTGGCTACATCTGGCAGATATCTGATGGTGATGCCCAGATGAAGCAGGCTATCCACGATTATGCAATTACCGGTCTTGGTTATTTATATGCTTATGTTGACAGAGAATCTGATTTCGGGAAAGGTGATGTCAAGTTCACTTATCTAGACCCTTTTAGAGTATATGTGTCTCCTTCATCTCGTAACCGTTGGTGTGATGATGCTGACGGTATTATTATATCTACAATCTTGACAGGAGAACAAGTCATCAACCTTTACCCGGAATTAGACGATATTGTAGACCCTGTTACTGGTGAAGTATCAGATGGTCTGCTCCGCAGTGTGTCTGAGCATTCAGAATACAATGGCGAAGACTATCCATCAGCCCAGAATAAGAATTCAATGACTGTCTTTACTCCTGCTGAAGTAAAGGATAAAGACAATATGCACGTTAAGAAGTACCAGATACTTGAACGGTTTTATAAGGTGAAGGTTGCTTTTTATCACATAGTTAATATTCAGGATGGCGAAGAAATGGTTCTCTCTGAAGAAGAATTCGCTATATTTTCAGAAGAGAACCGAGAAGTATTAGAATCAGGATTTTTAGAAGTTGCTCAGGTCTACCAGACCAGAGTGAAAGTGTGTGCTTCAATAGGTGAGATAGTTCTTTATGAGGATATCCTTAATTCAGACATCTATCCTGTTGTTCCGCTTCCCAATGTATGGACTGGCACTCCTTATCCAAAGTCAGACGTATCCCGTGCCAGACCAATGCAGAGACTGTTGAATAAACTATGGTCTCTTGCGCTATCTCACGCTCAGGCATCAGCAGGTCTAAAGTTGCTGGTACCGCTTGGCAGTGTTGATGATATATCTCAGTTGGAACAGGATTGGGCTAACCCAAATGCTGTTATTGAAGTAGATTCATCTCAAGGCGAGCCACATTATCCACAACCGTCACCACTAGCTGGTGAATTCTACAAGTTAATACAGCAATGTGAGTTCTACATTGACTTTATATTTGGCTTGCCTGAGATGATGCACGGATTTTCAGATAAGGCTCCAGAGACAGTAAGGGGCACTGAAAGAATGATAGCCTTGGGTAGCGAAAGACCTAAGTCAAAGCTGAGAGACATAGAGTTTTCGATTAATAGGCTTGGAAAAGTTATTTATAATCTGTCTAAAGGTCATTACAGCTACAAGAAGATGTTTAGACTTGCCCAGCCTAATAACGACCAGACAGAAGTTATGGTCAATTTTTATACTGATGTATCCGGTGCTGTGGTTGACATCAAGAAAGAAAAATATAATATTGAACAGCACGATATAAGAATTGAACCCGGTTCTACAATGCCGACCAACAAATGGGCAGAGCTCAGTGTTTATCTTGAAGCTTTCCAGTTGGGAATTGTAGACAGGTATGAGGTTCTCAAGAAGAACCCGGAAATTTTTGACAAGGAGGGCATCATGCGCCGCACAGATGAGAGAGAGCAGATGGCACAGCAGATACAAGCCCTTGAAGGTCAGTTAAAGAATTTGCAGGGAGACTTGCAAACAGCCCAAAGAGAATCCGTTCAAGATAGGAAACGAGTGGAAGTTGAGAAATTCAAATCACGACTTTCCGGAGTTAATTCCGATTCTAAAGCGGATAGAAGAGTACAACGTAATAAACTTGAAACAGAGGTGAAGCTCGAGGTAGAGAAATTAGCGAACCGAATCAACCGTGAGGCTGATAAGGCGACTGGTTCTACTCCAAAAGCCTAGAGACATCTTAAAGGAGTCAAATATGGAATCGTTAGAACAAATTGAGGCTAGTGTCGAAGCTACAGCGCATGGAGATGAAAGTTCATTGGTGGATGATGTCATTGCAGAGCAATCTGGAGAACAGGTTGCAAATGTCCCCGAAGAAGCTCCGGCTTTAGTAGATGAGGCAGAGGTTCGTAAGTTTCAGTCAATGTATGACCGCTCACAAGCGGAATTGCAGGACTTGAAAAAGTATGAACCTTTGGTAAATCTTCTAGAGTCGAGACCTGATTTGGTACAGACATTGCAAGAAGGCATTGCAAGTCCGCAGGGTGCACAGGAATCAGCTCCCGGTATAAGCAAAGACGAGTTCAACCCTTGGGATGCATTTACAGAAGATGGTTCTGCTTCCAGTCAATATGTACAAAACAAAATAGAAAGCATGGCGAATGAAGTAGTATCCAAGAAAATGGCTCAACAGCAGGCTCAGATGCAGACAGAAATGCATTTGAACAACACAGTGGGTGAGCTCAGGAATACCTATAAAATGTCGGATGACGAGATTAAAGGTTTTCTGGAGTTTACAACACAGCCTAAAGAAGCCGTTGGAATGGGTAATCTTGTTAAATTGTATCGTGATGTCAGTGGGGTTGGTCAAACAAATACTGATACCGTAAGTGCGGTTAGAGCCGCACAAGAAGCACCTCGAAGCGCAGGTGTCTTGCAGGGACAGCCCGTATCAAATAAATCGGAAAACGATAAAGTATGGGAATCCATTGCAGGTGCTACCCGCTCTACGAGGTTGCCTTAATTAATTAACAAATAAGTATGGAGGTTTACTATGGCAGTAAATCAAGGACAGTTAAAAGTAACAGACGTTGCTCAAACTGCATCTAATTCTCATGCTTCAACTCATGGAACTACGCCTGACAATCGTAGATTATACAATTTTGGTGAACGGGTAGCAGACCTTGCTCCTGAAGAATCCCCATTTTTCGTATATCTATCGAAAGTCAGTAAGGTTCCTACAGACGACCCTGTTTTTCGATTCTTAGAAGACAGAAGTAAAACCGATTGGACTGATAGAACTTTTCTGTTGGCTAATTCACCCGGCACGATTGTGGCTGGTACGTCATACAGTTTCTCAGCCGACTGCGATAACTCGCAGGCGGGTGGTGATGCAACTGGTACGTATGCGCCATTGTTTCTTGTAAAGGGGATGGTTTTTGCGGTTAATACTCTAACTGGCGGTACGAATGACTTTTCGCAAGCTATTGTTAGAATAGAGACTGCTCCATCAGAATCAGGCACTGGCGGCACCGATGGGCTTGTTTCCTTCACCGGAAAAGTCCTGTCGCTTGCCAACGGCGTAAGCGGATATAATGCCGCTAATGCTAACGACAAGTGTATGGTTATTGGTACTTCTTATGATGAGGGTTCAGGTTCGCCTGATGTTTGGAGCGGAGAGCTCGATGATGATTTTGGATACACACAGATATTCAAGACGGCGGCAGAAATGTCGAATACTGCGATTGCTACAAAGTATCGCGGTTATGCCGATGAATGGTCTCGTATCTGGAGTTTGAAGCTTAGAGAACATAAGGTTGACATTGAAAGGGCTATGCTCTTCAGTCAGCGTTCTCGGCAAGGTTCTTCTCAATTAACCGATGGAATGGTAGGTCAGATTGTACGGACTGTTACACCAACTGATGGTGCAAGCAATTTCTCCTATTCAAGGGGAAACAGCTATTTCAAAACAACTACTGGTGCTGAGTTGACATATGATAAGTTGCTTGGCGACTTGGAAGTTGTATTTGACCCAGCTCGCGGTGGAAGCTCACAGAAGTTGTGTTTAGCAGGACTTCCAGTGATTTCTTACTTGAATAAAGTAGGAAGTGCCGGATTCTTGTTCAATAGCACAACTGCGACAAGAGTTCAAGCTAATTTTGAGCTTGAACCACGACAGAGTGCTTTTGGGCATAAAATCATGGAACTGGATACGATTCACGGTTCATTGGCTATTGTTAAAGAGCCGATATTCAGAGGTTACGCAAGTGGATTAATGGCTATTGCCGACATGAGTCATGTGTCTTACAGACCATTGGTAGGTAATGGCGTTAATCGCGATACTCATATTATAACTAATGTACAACAGGGTGACGAAGACCTTCGTAAAGATATGATTCTTACGGAAGCCGGACTGGAAGTAACTGTACCAGAAAGTCATGCTTTGTATAGTTTTGAAAGCTTATAAGGAGGTTATGAATAATGAGAAGTGATGTGATAAATAGCAGTAGTGGTTCATATCTTGATAAAGATATACTCAATCGTCTTGGAGGCTCTAAAAGAGTTCTAAGCTTTGGGGCTACAACAGCAGAAGCAGTGCTAGATAGTGCGACTACCGCATATTCTAGTAATGACATTATACATTCTGCGGGGGCATTAGATGTTAGTGTTCCTTCAGGATTCAATCCCGCTCTTAAAATACTAATAGATAGAGTGGTCTTTTGTTGTGATGTCGCCGCTGGTACTACAATGGTTGGTAATATCTTTGTCGGTACAACCGCTGATGAATCTGTTAATGCCGCTGTTACTAGTGGGACTGAGATAGTTGGAGCTGGTGCATCTATGGTTGCACCGGATGGAACTGGTGGTACAACAGGATACACTGAAGCTGATTTGAATTTCAATTCAGCGGCAGTTACGTATGCAATGCCCGGCATTGTGTTGCCTGTTGCAACAAAGTATGTTTATGTTTGTACACATACAGCCATAAATCATGCAACCAACTTTGATGCAGGTCGTTATAACGTGCAGATAGAGTACACTGTTCTATAATCTGAATAAATAAGGATTAGCAGTATTTGGGTACTGTGGGAGCTGTCAACAAAAGGCGGCTCCCGAAACCCTTGAAGAATTATGAAGAATTGTATGCATTGTGAAACGCCCAACCCTGATGGTTGGTTTT
>VTLG01015107.1_pt1 | contig 16439 bp, 34 predicted proteins | sample 4694571 | NCBI WGS metagenome assembly VTLG01 (sample SAMN12604809, study PRJNA352737) | marine metagenome | biome: ENVO:00000447; feature: ENVO:00000209|ENVO:00000569|ENVO:01000036; material: ENVO:00002151; isolation source: viral sequences binned using virsorter ...
ATTGGTTCTTACTGAATCGTTATACCAATTTTGTTCGATGGGTATATAATCTCCATTTGAATCGGTAAGTCTATCACCCATCGTACCATCAGCATTGTTAGGACCTCTGGCATATCCATCATACCAAGGGTAGTTTCTTACAGTAACTGTTTGAGTAGTTGTTCTTCCTGTAAAGTCATTGTTATTATATTGTGGTGCCATGTAAGTCCTTTCAAAGGGATCTTTCCATGAGTTGCTGTATTGGATATAAGGAGTCGCATTAAAAGTAGCACCTTGACAACTAATTTGGTTGCCATAGGTGTTAGTTACGTATGGACCTTGGAGCACCTGTATGGCTTGATTGGTTACACTGCCAGAGGAGTTCGCAATTGGATTAGCAGTGGCACTAACTCCGCCTACGCTTTCCGCATACGCAGGGATTGCATTGGCACTTAGAGCAAGGAGTAGGCATAGTTTTTTTCCTATTGTGTAAAGACGCTTGTTGTATCTGTTACGCTTTCTATAACTGTTGTTCTTTGTATGATTGTCTGATTCGTCATACCGGGGCCTTGATAGCTCTGGGTAAACTGAAATGCTCCACCAGGTTCTGATAGTGTATAACTTCCTGCTGTGTCCATATCTAGAGAGTCGAATGAGCTCGTCAATACTCCCGTTGCTCCGTCGGTTGCTCCGTTGGTTCCTGTTTGTGGTGTTATTGTTACTGAACTTGAATTGACATCGGGATTGATTGGATTCCCGTTGTTGTCTATTCCCACTCCTGTTACTGAGTATTCCCATCCTGTCCTATAGTCAATTGAGTTAATAGTTTCTGTCACGGTAGAGTTTGTCTCCGTATGCGTAGTCATCGAACCTTGGGAAAAGTTCGGGACCACGGGGACTGCTCTAGCAGCAGTCCCATAACTTAACAATAATAGTAAAGGGATAAACCTTTTCATGATTGCTATTTAGTCAACAGTAACCTCAGTTACAAACTGTCCAGTAGCCGTGGTTCCAGCACCACCAGCTGTGACAGTTAAGGCACCCTGACTAGTTACTGTGCCAGCTAAGTTTCCAGCACTTCCAGCAGCAGTTGATAACTGATCAGAAAATGGTGAAACATCACCTACGTCAGGTCCAGCGGTATGCAAAGCATCACCTTGAGTGAATGCAGTTGCAAAGCTGAATGCCTCACCAGGGTCATCTTGGGTAGCAGCAATAGTTCCAGGACCATAGACACCACTACTTATAGCACCAGCAGTAACCGTGCCAGCCGTGGTTCCATCAGTTGTATCCACGTTATTTCCTGAGATACTATAAGAGTTTCCCATTCTTTTCATGGAAGTTGCAGCAGCATTCACTGTGAGTTGAACACTGGATGTCATTCTTGATGTAAGATCAGCACGAGCCGCTAAGGGAGTGGCTGCCATCGCAAGCATAATGAAAGGAATGATTCTTTTCATTTATTCCTTCAGATAATATACCTAGGGTTATTTAGTAATGATACGTGTAATATATCTATACTAAGGAATTAGAGAATACACTCCAGGTAGTGTCACATGAGTATTGACATTTACTTAATAGAACTTTATAATAAATAAATCGGCGGGTAACCGTCCTTACTACCCCAAACCGAGACCATGGGGACAAGTCTCTTATCATACAAGTTCAACCGCTCTAATACTAATGGCTACAACTCTCACTCAAAGAGAGCGCAGTCCGCTACAGAATTGGAACGAGTTCACCGAATGGGTAACATCAACAAATAATCGAATCTACGTAGGTTGGTTCGGTGTACTGATGATTCCTTGCCTACTCGCTGCTACTACTTGTTTCATCATAGCGTTTATCGCTGCTCCTCCTGTCGATATCGATGGGATTCGCGAACCAGTTGCTGGTTCTTTCATGTATGGAAACAACATCATCTCTGGTGCTGTAGTTCCATCTTCTAATGCTATTGGTCTTCATTTCTATCCCATATGGGAAGCTGCCTCTCTCGATGAGTGGCTCTATAATGGAGGACCATATCAGTTAATCATTTTCCACTTCCTCATTGGCATCTGCGGATGGATGGGTAGACAGTGGGAACTATCGTATCGTTTGGGTATGCGCCCTTGGATCTGTGTTGCTTATTCTGCACCCGTCTCAGCTGCCTTTGCAGTCTTCCTGGTGTATCCTTTCGGACAAGGAAGTTTCTCTGACGGTATGCCGTTGGGGATATCAGGGACGTTCAACTTTATGTTTGTCTTTCAGGCGGAACATAATATCCTCATGCATCCATTCCACATGGCCGGTGTGGCGGGTATGTTTGGTGGGTCTCTCTTCTCTGCTATGCATGGTTCACTCGTTACTTCCTCTCTCATTCGAGAGACCACGGAGAATGAGTCACAGAACTATGGATATAAGTTCGGACAAGAAGAGGAAACTTACAACATCGTCGCTGCTCATGGGTACTTTGGTCGCTTGATTTTCCAGTATGCATCCTTTAACAACAGTCGAAGTTTGCACTTCTTCCTAGCAGTATTCCCTGTGGTGTGCGTTTGGCTCACTTCAATGGGTATCTGTACGATGGCATTCAACCTGAATGGTTTCAACTTTAACCAGTCAGTTCTGGATGCTAATGGTAAGGTCGTTCCTACATGGGGTGACGTACTAAACCGTGCAAACCTAGGTATGGAAGTTATGCATGAAAGGAATGCTCACAATTTCCCTCTAGACTTAGCATCTACTTCAATTACTGAGGTTGCCATTGTTGCACCTGAGATAGTTAAAGCAACTGCTATAGGATAATGGAGATCCTAGGTATCGTCGCCATTGTTGGCGCTATCTACGGTGCGTATCGGATGACTCCCAAAAACTGAATACTTATGATATGCTAGGAGGGTTAATACCCTCCTTTTTTATGCTTTGGAATATGCTCTTTACATGAGTTTTATTCTATGGTATGCTTAGAAAATCAATTATTATAAAAGAACTATGGCAAGGTTGACCAAGTTTAATCAACTAGAAAGAGGGCGCTCAACTGAAATTGTATATGATGATGGAAGGAAACTTCTTTATTCTTATGAGACATTAGTTGCAGGAGAGCATCCCCAATTGGGTTATATGAAAACACGTAAAACTTATAGTGTATCAACAACTAAACATATAAGGAATTATTTTATAAATGTTCCTTCATCAGAAGTAAAAGAAGTTTCTGAGGATGTTTTGGAAAGTCTTACTTGTGATGTGGATTTCCAAACCCAAAGACGATGGGAGAGGGTTGTTGGTAATCCACCATATGCGGTTAAAAATTAAATACCCAAAGACCCTAAATTACTTTAGGGTCTTTTTTAATGTATGGAAATAGACGACCAGGTTACAACAGGTCATTTGTTATTAGAAACAAGAACATGTAGAAGATGTGGAAAGGAGAAAAATTTGGTAGATGATTATTACCTATCCAGGAAAGATCCTACCTTACCTTCTTCTTATTCTTATGAATGTAAAGAGTGTACTGTTAGAAGGACTACGGATTATAATAAAAAGAATTCGTATGGGGTGAGGTCAAGATATCTTAAAAGGAACTATGGCATAAGTCTTGAAGATTATGAAAGGATAATTGCTGAACAGAATTACTCCTGTGCCATCTGTAAGACCACAGAAGCAGGTGGAAAGTTCAATAAGAGGTTTATGATTAATAAGGATTCTTCGGGCAGTGTGAGGGGTCTTTTATGCAAGCATTGTAATGATGCGTTAAAATTGGTGGATAATAATCCCCACACTTTAGAATCTATGATAAAATATTTACATAAAACCAATGCTAAAACAATCTAAAGCTGCACTCATCATTTTAGCCGTAACAGGATTTGCAAGAGTTTTTATTTTTGCTATTCCTGTGGTTGGTGTATACTTGGGAGTGAATTCTGAAACTACTGAACAAACAAATGAAAGAAACTGAAAACTACGAACAATTATTAGAAAGGTTCTATAAAAGAACCACTCAATTAGAAGATCGGCAAGTTGAGTTAGAAGATGCTTACCAAGAGTATATGAAATTGGATAGAGATCTAGATAGATTGAAAGGATCTATTCAAGCTATTGAATATTGTGCATATGGCAAGATGCCTGGTGATGGTAATCATGATAAGTTTAAAGATCATAAACCAGTTAAACACGGAAACTTAGACGCACTAGACTAATGCAACTATTAATTATCATCATGTCTTTTCTTGATTTTATATTTTATCCCACTATAGTAGCAACAATCCTTGCTGTTATTATAGAACAGATAATAAGACGGTTGAGTAACCCGGAGTGGAGTCAAGATGCACAATGGATTAATCGTGCTATGGGGGTAAGGAAGTTCTTCTATAGACAAGCAGTGATAGTTAATGTATTATGGTTCTTAGGTTATGCTATACTATTGTTTACAGTGGGAAGACAGGCACCCCAACAAATGCCTGATATGATTTGGCAAGGATGAAAGAAATTTTAGCAGGAAAAGTAAAGACTGTTTATGATACTGATGAGGCTGATAAAGTTCTCATTGAGTTTCATGATAAGGTTACTGCATGGAATGGTAAACATGTTGAATATCCTCCAGAGAAAGGTAAGGTTTGTTGTTTGATTTCTGCACTTCTATTTGAGTTATTAGAGAAGCGTAATATTAGGACCCATTATTTGGGTTGTCCTTCTCTTAATACAATGACTTGTAGAAAGTTAGAGATTGTTCCTGTAGAAGTTATTTGTAGAAATATTGCAGCAGGATCTATTGTTAAGACCACTACTCTTACCGAAGGATCTAATATTCAACCTCCTATTGTGGAGTTCTTTTTAAAGGATGATAGTAAGAATGATCCTTTGCTTACCTATGATCGTGTAAGATTGATGGGTATTGATCCGGAACCTCTTATTAAGAGGACGCAGGAAATCAATTATGAATTCCAATCCTTGTTCACCCTTATGGGTATAGACCTTGTTGATTTTAAATTAGAATATGGATACGATGTGCACGGCGATTTATTCCTGGCTGATGAACTATCACCTGACAATATGCGACTCTGGAAAAGAGGAACGAAGGAAAGGTTTGATAAGGACCTTTTTAGAAAGGATGAAGGAGACATAGTAGAAGCATACAAATATATACTACAGCAGCTAAGGCAATTTGCTTAATGGAAGACAATCCGTTTTGGGGAGAACCTACTCCCACAGACCTTTGGGATGATATGAATAAACTTGATTCTCTTTATGAAGAACTCTTATGGGATCATAGAGATAAGTTAGAGTTTGCCATAGAAGGTAATCATATTACCATTAGAAATAAATCTAGGGAGGGAAGATAATGTCTCAACTGGAAGAGAAGATCGCCACAGCAGAGGCTAGAATAAAAGAGTTGCAGCGTCTTATTGAACACTGGAAGAAACAAAAATGATTGATACTTCCTGGAGCTCGATAAGGGTTGCGCTTCTTCTGGTGATGGGTGTAGTATGGTTTTATCTTGTTTGTTTGGAGGTGTTGGACGATGATTGATCCACAAGAGATTCGGTGCTCTATTGATGATAGGGAAGTAGATTGTGAGACGTGGGGTGAAGAGACATTGTTGAATAAAAGTTTCGATGGTAATCTTATCCCTGAGCCACATATGAGTGAAGATGACAGAGCACAAATGTTCTTGGATGAATGTTTGCATAATGCAGGTATTATAGACCAGTCACCTTTTACTAAATAAAATTTTTAAATATCGAATGGATGGACTTATGAATTTTACGGTATATTCGCGTGATGGTTGCCCTTATTGTACTAAAGTGGCACAAGTATTACAACTTGCTGAACTTAGATATGTGATATATAAACTCGGAAGAGACTTTGATCGAGAAAGTTTCTATGAGCAGTTTGGTGAAGGTTCTACCTTTCCTCAAGTAGTTCTCAATGGTGATAATCTTGGCGGTTGTACCGAAACTGTATCATATTTAAAAGAGAATAACTTAGTCTGATGAAAGATGACTTTGACAATGTATATGATTTGATAGAACATGCCATCGAGTATGCCTTTGAAGGAAAGATGCAACTTAAGTTTTACGAATTCTTAAAGTATCGTAAGACTACAAAGTCAGAGGTGGATTCTTTTCTTTATAGTTCTACAGCAAAGGAACTTTCTGATGTTGTATTGGAACTAGAAGAGTATATTAAAGGTGGTAAGGATGATAATCATAAACAATTGAGAGAAGCATATCATCATATCCCTAAGCCTAAGGCAAGAAAGATTAAAAATTATTTGGGAGGCATCCTTGAGGATGCAGTGAGGTATAGTAATGACAGAAGACCAGGAAGACGAAAAAAGCCCTCTAAATAATGACAAATCCGAAATTAATCGGGGTGTTGAATTACTATTAAGAAATAGGAGGAAGCCCAGTAAACCCAAAACGTTCCAGATAAAATTTGGACAATTAATTTCTCTTTGGAATAGAGAAATTGTTTTTCATTTTAATTTTTATTTGGATATTAGAAAAAAATAATCTCTCTGGAGGAATGCCATGGAAACGACCATAGTAACATTAACTTTGACAACAGTAGTTTCATTTCTTGCATTATTGGTTGGAGGTATGATAGGATGGATGGCAAGACAACATTCTTACGAAACTACACCTCAGATAGTGTATACTCATCCAGAGATGTTTGATGAAAATGGACAATTAGTTCCTGATGAAATTGTAGCAGTTCGATTTGAAAACAATTATGACAACGACGAAGAAGACGACGACTAGGAAGCCTAGAACTTCTAAGGCCCAGGTTAAATTACCTCCTAATCCATTCATTCACGAGATTTTAGATCTTGTTGAGGATCAAAGAACTAAGGCAAAGAAGGTAGAAATTCTTAAAGAATATGAAACTCCTGCATTGAAGAGTCTTTTCATTTGGAATTTTGATCCTAGTGTGATTTCTTTGCTTCCTGAGGGAGAGGTTCCTTATAATAGGAATGATGTTCCTGTTGGGACAGATCATACTTCTTTAAGAAGAGAGTATAAGCAACTCTATCATTTTGTGAAAGGAGGTAATGATCAATTATCTTCTCTTCGTAGAGAGTCTATGTTTATTCAGATGCTTGAAGGACTTCATCCTGATGAAGCAGATATTATTTGTCTTGTAAAGGATGGTCAACTTAATAAAAAGTATAAACTTACTCGTGAAATAGTAGAGACTGCATATCCAGATATTATATGGGGTGGTCGTTCATGACGGTTAATGTAGGTGGTAAATATGTTAAGAGGGGAGAGCAGGCAGTGACAACTGAAAAGGAGGAAGCAGAAAATAAGATTAATCCCTCGGATTATTCTTGTCAGATTTTGTTAGAGAATACTACCCTTGAAAAGGCAGATGATAAATCTTTTCCTACAGATGCTTTTAGAGTTTGGTATAACGTAGATGGAAAGGAGTTACTTGATGTAACTCGTTCTGGAAAGCAATCAAACATTTTTGATATGTATTACGATCAGTATGGAAAGGGTTTGAAAAGGATTGAGTATGGATCGGGAACCATTAATCCAACTCAATGGGGTTATAAGAAACCTGAAAAGAAGAGGAGGAGAAAGTAGGTGAGTGAATTTCAATCAGACATTAAGGATAAGAAGTATGATGAGGAAGGTAATGAGTTAGACAAGCACGGTTTTAAGATTAAGAAATATCCAGATGGTTTGGGGCATGTTCGCAAGTCAGTTGAGAATTGTGAGCAGATGTGTGGATTGGATAGAAAGGTAATGGAAAGATTACTTAAGGGTGAATGGAATCAATATACTACTTCAGATCATGGTGGTAGAACTTCTAAGAAGATTGTTATAGAATACGACATAACGGAGAAGTCATGAGTGATGAATTATTGAGGGCTCAAATAAATGCTCTTATACGAGATGAAATTCAGGAAACAGTAAATGAATACATAGAGGATAAAGAGAGTATCCCTGAAGAAGAAAAGGAAGCAGGACTTGGTTTTGCTGTTGATACTATGGAGGAAAAATATGTGAAAGAACATGATGAATCTCAGAAAGAATTGAAGGTTAATATTCCTAATGATGAAGTCGATAAATTAATTAAAGAATATAAGAAGATTAAAAAACGTCAGAAGTCTAATCTAGGTCAAATTAAAAAACTAGGATTGGTTGATAAGCATGGCAGACAACTCAAAAAGGATTGATTACATAGACACTCAAGGACTCAGTCCTAAACTGAGTCCTGAAGAGGCTGCTAAGGTAAAGGAGTTGAAGATTCTTATTAATGAAGTCTTGGATGTGAGGGAAGGTAAGATGGATTACATTTCATACTTTGATACTGAGCACTTTAAGTATCGTGTAGGTGAAGAGGAACCTCCCTATAAGCCATGAGATTAGGTGTTATGTGTTCTGGTAACGGAACAAATTTTGAAAATATCGTTAGGACTTGTAAAGAGGATGAAGTTGTGTTGATGATACACAACAAAGCAAAGTGTGGTGCTGCGAAGAGAGCAGATAAATTAGGAATTCCTCATTGTACTATCAAAAGTATACATGAAGATCAGATTATTAAATTGTTTGAAGCCTGGCGTGTAGATCTTATTGTTCTTGCTGGATGGATGAGGATTATTTCTCCTAAGTTAATCGATGCATTCCCTGGTAGAATTATAAATCTTCATCCATCAATGCTTCCTAAGTATAAAGGATTACATGCTATTGAACGAGCACTAGATAATGGGGATCGTATGACTGGTGTAAGTGTTCACTATGTTAATGAAGAATTGGATGGTGGAGAAATTATTATTCAGCTAGAAGTTCCTATTCTTCCTGATGATACGATAGAAACATTAACTAAGGCAATTCAAAGAATAGAATATGCCATTTTACCTGCGGCAATAGAACATGTTAAGCAAAGACTATAGATTAAGAGTTACAGAGATTGCTACTAAAGTTAGATTGGGTAGAGAGACGAGTCTTGCAGAAAGAATTTGGATGAATAAGTTAATTGAACATAATAATCAGGCTCGTGGTATCGTTGAAAGGATAATGTGTCCTTATAAAATTGAAGATATGTAAAAACTGTATCACATGTTACAGTTCTGCTTGACTATATAATATGGGTATGTTATCATATCCACATCGTTCAGCCCACTAGGGCCGCAAGTAAGTCGCGGAACGGATTTCGTTCATCCCTTCGGGGACGCAAACGACTAAAGGAACGGATTAAAAACCCAACTACTTTAGGAGTAACAAAATGGCACAAGTCACTTACAGAGGTATCAAGTATGATACCCAGGACAGCAAGAGCTGTCAGAAGCAGGTCTCTGAATTAGTTTACAGAGGCATCAAGCATACAGAATCTAAAACTGTATGTGCGCGGTGAATTAAGTCTTACTTGGACTAAGTATAAAGACCCCTTTGACAGGGGTCTTTTTTTAATATATAATTGAACTACGAAGAATTCAAAAATGTTACACATGCGAGACCAATTAATAGCAGCGGTTAAAGCTCATGCTCAGGGAGAGATTGCAAAGCATAAGGTAAATGTTAATGTTTATTTGGAACATCCCGTAGGAATAGGTGAACATTCCGATATTAGTGAAGCAATTCAATGTGAATTGGATAAGATCGCTAGGTATGAAGATCAATTAAATGTACTTGATAAGTATTTTAAATAATGGATAGGGAAAAACTGAAACTTATAGTAAGGAATCTTAAACTATTAGTGGATGCATTAGAATCTGAGGTATATTCAGATGTGGATGCATATCATAGTAACAAATCATTTGCATCACCTTTAGATGAGTATGATGAAGTGTATATTGGTGATGATGACGATGGATATCCTGATTGAATTATGAATGTAAAGTTAATAACAGTTACCCCTGAGGCTGAAAAAACAATGGGGTATGTGGCTCGTGTGAGCAATCCCAAGAACCAGGACAATCCTAAGGTTGCTGGTCTTTTATCCTATTGTATTAAGCATGGGCATTGGAGCGTCTTTGAGCAAGCACATATGACAGTGGAGATTGAGACTACTAGAGGTCTTGCTGCTCAAATTCTTCGCCATAGATCGTTTACTTTTCAAGAGTTTTCTCAGAGGTATGCTGATGTCTCTCATATTAGAGAGGATATACCTTTGCCTGAGTTACGTAGTCAGGATTTAAAGAACCGGCAGAATAGTATTGATGATGTAGATCCTGCAATAGTTGAGAAATATAATGGTAAGATGAGAAAACATTTTGATGCAGGGATTGATCTTTATAAAGAGATGCTTCATGCAGGTATTGCTAAGGAGTGTGCTAGGTTTGTATTACCTCTTGCTACACCGACTAGACTTTATATGACAGGTAGTGTAAGATCATGGATACATTATATTAATTTACGTTCCGCTCATGGCACACAAAAGGAGCATATAAATGTTGTTGAAGAAGTTCGGAAAATCTTTAAAGAACAATTTCCAACGGTGGCAGAAGCCTTACAATGGAATTGATAGAGTAGTTGATTTATTAGAACAGCAAAAGGTTGTTGCTATTTTTCAAGGAAAGTGTGAGGCAGGACCGCGAGCATTGGGAAATAGATCATTGCTTTATGATCCTAGAGATCCTGATGCCTCAAAAAAAGTTAATGAGATAAAAGGAAGAGAGTGGTGGAGACCTTTTGCTGGGTCTGTTATGCAAGAGTATGCAGATGAATGGTTTGAGATGTTAACTCTTAAAGAAAGTCCTTATATGATGTATTCAATACCTGTTAAAAAAGAGAAGAGAGATTTAATACCGGGTGTAATACATGTTGATGGAACATCAAGAATTCAAACAGTAACACAGAAGCAGAATTATCATTATTATCGTCTCATTAAAAGATTTTATGAGAGAACTGGTATCCCTGTGTTGTTTAATACTTCACTTAATCTTGCGGGTGAAGTGATGTGTTATAGTATGGAGGATGCTATTGATACTCTTCGGAGATCTGACATAGATTATTTGTATTTACCGGAAGAGGGAGAGGTGAGATGTATATCTTAGGTGTAAATCTGTCTCATCATGCATCTGTGTGCTTGTTAAAGAATGGTAAGGTTATCTTTTACTTAGAGGATGATAGGTTAAGTAGGAATAAAGAAGTTCCTTTTGATTTATGGGATGGTGATGGACCGGAAAGTAAATTAATTACTAAATTATTATCTTTAGAAAAGGTTACTGAGTATACACATCATATTCAGCATATAATTTTTGCTTCTTATGGGAGGAAGATAGATGCAAAAAAGTGGCCTCAGGATAATGATGATGTACTTATTGAAAATATTTTAAATAGGGTAAAGTTTAGTTATGATTCGGTTCATTATTTGAGAGAGCATCATCTTTATCATGCTTTTAATGCTTTTTATTCTAGTGGTTTTAAGGAAGCAGCAGCATTAGTATTAGATAGTGGAGGTATGTCAATGGAGGGGTGTAAGTATGAAAAGGCACCCGACTCTTCGGATTTTATAGAAACTAAATTTTCGGATTTAGAAGACCTTTATAGAGAAGCAGAAACCATGTATAGTTTTGACTCCAAGGGGAACTTTGAATGTCTTTTTAAACATTATACAGCAGCTTCGTTGAGATATATGGGGAGAAATCAACTATTTTCTACCGACAAGGATGTATTCTGGTCTTCATCTATGAGTTGTGGAGTTTTATTTAATGATATAACATATATTCTTGAATCATTTGGTGGGGATGAGGCACCACCTTCCTTTAGACCATCCGCTCATGGGAAGACAATGGGGTTGTCTTCTTATGGAGACGATGTATTGGGGTGGTGTAAATGGTTCATCAGGGATAAGAAAACAGGAGTTTGGGTGACTAACAATGCGCTTATATTAAAATTGCTTTATAATTTCTATCCACGATTTTATCCTCTTTTAAAAAGATCCTATAGTGGAGGAGAGATGAAGGATCCAGCAGAGTTTTTTGTTCCAGACGAGAAGATGTTTCAGCAGGCAGCAGATTTGTCTAAAAAATTACAAGTGGAAACTAAGAATCATGTCGTTAGACTTATTCAGAAGTTGTTAAACAGAACAGGTACTAATAATATTGTTTTGTCTGGGGGATATTTTTTGAATTGTGTTAATAATTATGAGTATATAAAAGAATTTCCAGGAGTTAATTTTTATATTGATCCAATGGCTTATGATGGAGGGACTGCAATGGGTGCTGCGCGATATGTATGGCATCATGTGCTTAAGAAGACTAAACGTTATCCACTTGACAGTTTGTTCCTTGGATGATAAATAATCGTAAACATTATTATACGCAAATGCCCACATACCCTGTAAAACATAAAGAAACTGGTGAACAGAAAGAACTTTCCATGACAATGAGTGCATATGGAGAGTGGAGAGAAGAGAATCCCGATTGGGACAAGGACTGGAACGCAGGTGTTGCTTCCGTTGGAGAAATTGGAGAAGTATATGATAAACTGAAGAAACACCATCCTGGATGGAACGATGTATTGCATAAAGCATCTAAAGCTCCTGGATCTAGAGTAAAGCCCCTGTAACCTATGCCAAGAAAGAAAAAAGCGGATCAACCAATTGGTGTTGGCTTAACGGTCAAGCAGATGAAGAGAAAGAAACCTATTAACGGAGATATGTTGAGAGACATTAGTGCTCTCACTCCTAACCAACAAAAATTATTTGATGCCTATGCAGAGGATAAGAATCTGGTAGCCTATGGGGCAGCAGGTACTGGTAAAACATTTATCACACTCTACAATGCATTGAAAGATGTCCTGGACCAAGAAACTCCTTACGAGAAAATATATATTGTTAGGTCTCTTGTTGCTACTAGGGAAATTGGTTTCCTTCCTGGTGATCATGAAGATAAGTCCACACTTTATCAAATACCTTACAAACATATGGTAAAATATATGTTTGAGATGCCTACTCAAGCAGATTTTGAAATGCTTTATGGGAATCTTAAGGCACAGGATACTATTGACTTCTGGAGCACCTCATTTATTAGAGGAACAACTTTTGATAAGACAATTGTTATCGTAGATGAATTTCAAAACTTGAATTATCATGAACTTGATAGTATAATGACAAGAGTTGGTGAGCAATCTAAGATTATGTTTTGTGGAGATGCTACTCAATCAGATCTGGTCAAACAGAATGAGAGAAATGGTATTGTGGATTTTATGAGAATCCTTAGGTTGATGCCTTCCGTAGATGTTATTGAGTTTGGAGTGGAAGACATTGTTCGCTCCGGATTAGTTAAGGAATATATCTTAGCTAAAATGGAATTGAATTTATGAGTTTAATTCCTACATCATGTGTTGATGATTTCTACGAAGATCCTGATTCAATAAGGGAGTATGCTTTAAGTTTAGATTATAAAAAAGAAAAGGGTAATTATCCGGGGGTGAGAACGAAAGATCTTTCCTATATTAATAAAGATTTTTCTCAGTGGTCTATTAATAGAGTACTATCATTATTTTTTCCAGGAAAATTTAGGTGGCGTGGGATGACCATGTTTCAAAAAATTTATCCTATTCATGAAGATCCTAATCATATTCTTAATCAGGGTGAAATTCATTTTGATAGTGGTTCTGTTCTGGCAGGACTTATCTATTTAAATCCTTATCCACGTTTAGATAGTGGAACTTCCATCTATCAATTAAAAGAGGAGCATAAAGATTATACTTTTAATAGAGATATTTCACAAAAAATTAAATGTTACAGAGATGGGAAGTGTGAAGCATTTGAGAAAGAATTGGGAGAATCTAATTCAAGGTTCGATAGAATTTTGGAGATAAAAAATGTTTATAATAGATTGTTAATGTATAATGCTCATCTTTATCATAGCCAAACAAATATGCATATGGGAAATGATGATTTTAGACTTACCCAAGTATTTTTTATTACGGATGTGGTATCTGAAATGATGGGTCCTTTACATAGGTCTAAACAATATTCTCAAAAGGAATTGGTATTTGATGAAAGTTATGGTAAATTTTAATTATGATCTTTGAACATTGCAATCACCTAGGTGAACTTGAATTAAAAAAGAAAGAAACTCCAGGGTGTAGGTTGTATGAACTACCTGATGGACAGTGGGTGCCATCTATTACCTCAGTAACTTCCTTTTATAATCGACAGATCTTTATTGACTGGCGTAAGCGCATTGGTCTAGAGGAAGCAAACAAAATTACTAAGAGGGCAACTGCGCGTGGCACAGATTTTCATGAAGCTGCTCAGGCATATTTGGAAAATAGAGATTTGGTTTGGGAGGATTTCCTTCCTGCTACTCAGTTTATGTTTCATCATGCTAAGCCATATCTGGACAAGATAAATAACATACACGCTATAGAAAGAACTTTATACTCGGAATACTTAGGTCTTGCTGGTAGAGTTGATTGTATCGCGGAGTATGAAGGAGAGTTAGCTGTAATAGATTTTAAAACATCTGAGAAGATTAAACCTGAGAAGTGGTTGGAAAACTATTTCGTCCAGGAGACCTTCTATGCTGCTGCATATTATGAACTAACTGAGATCCCTGTTAAGAAACTGATTACTTTGATGGTCACCCCTGGTGGTGAAGTAAAAGTGTTTGACAAAAGAAACAAAGGGGATTATATTAAGTTATTAGTGAGATATATTAAAGAATTTGTACATCACAATACTAGGTCAGATAATGTCCAAGGAGAATGAACTAGAGAAAGCATTGGAGAGCAAATTCTTTTGTCCTTCTAGATTTGCAGAGTCGATTGAATCATTGGTATTAGAAAATAAGGATATGAATTACATTGATGCGATTGTTCATTTCTGTGATAAGAATAGTATTGATGTTGAATCGGTTCCTAAACTTATATCTAAACCACTGAAGGAAAAGATTAAGTATGATGCACAGCAGTTGAACTTCATGAAGAAGACTTCTCGTGCGAAATTGCCGATTTAATTCCAAAAAAGTCGGAAAAAAACCCCGGCAATTTTTTGACCTTATTACCTTTTAGCATGAACGAAGATATTCTTAAAATGCGTCAACTAAAGTCTCAATGTCCTGTGATGGTGGCTGAGATTCCTTCACCGATTATGAAGGAACTTGATGTATGGGTAAATGAAAGTAAGAAGTTTAAGAATAGTCCATTAGCAGCACTGAAAGCCCATGAGAATGTAGGGTATCTGTCGATGGATGGGAAGAAGCATAATTCATATCAGTGTTCTATCTCTCCTAATTTAATTGAGCAATCTTTTTGGTTAGCATGGGTATTAAGATTGACTAAGAAGTATTGGGGTGGAGTAAAAGAATCTCGTATATTTAAATTAAGAAAGTGGGATGGTCATTTTGATGGGTATGATATCTGGACTAACTTTGCATATAAGGGAGATGATAATCCTACGCATAACCATGCAGGATTTCTTTCAGGTGTGATATATTATAAGAATCATGGTCATCCTACTATATTTGATGATCATGATATTGGATATGAAGGTAAGGATGGAACAATGGTGATGTTCCCTGCAACTACTTGGCATCATGTAGAACCACAGACTGCTAATAAAGAAAGAATTACTCTTGCATTTAATATATTAGATACGTCTTTATGATGCCTGCTGATGCATATCGTTGTTATTTGGCTCTAAAGAATCATTTTACTAAAGATAAGTATGATTATCATAAGTATCGGGGTAAGGTTAGAGCAACTAATCAATCCTTCTATAAGAGGAAGGATCGATTTTGGTTTGAAAAGTTTGCAAGACAAAAGAAGGATAAAGAGGTAGAGGAGTTTTTTGTCTCTAATTTCATATATTCCACTGATCCAGCAACTGTGTGGATTGGTGAAATGATCAAAGAAGGTGAAGGACGGTATACTGACTGGAAAAAGAAAATGCAGTCACTTTCCTATGTTTTTAAAGAAGAGGTAAATTCGCTTTTTGAGCAAAATGCGGTAAATGATGTATTTGACTGTTCTCACGGACATCCCTTGATTTTGAGGAATTATCTGGGAGGCAAAACGTCACTTGAAACGCTGGTGATCTGTGATAGAATATTTGAGTATAGGAAGGATTTTGATAAAAAACTGAAGGATCCCGTGTGGGAAACCGTCAGCTTAAAAATTAAAAAATACTCTCCTTTCCTAAATATAGATGTACCACGATATAGAAAAATCCTACAAGAAGTTGCCCGATGAGTTTTTTCGATTCTGAAATGGTCCGTGCAGAAATGGCGGAAATTAGTGAGCTTCAAGAAGAAGTTTATGGTAATGTTTTTTCATTTCCTCAAATGAGTGCGGAAGACCAGAGATATCAGGTTGATATACTCGCTAGACTTTTGGAAAAACAACAAATTCTTTATACTCGTCTTAGTTTATCTGATGATCCAAGAGCGCAAAAGATGAAGGAAGAGATTTGTGAAGGAGCAACTGCTATGGGTTTACCTGCCAATGTTGATATGAATATCTTGTTTAATAATATGAATAGTGCATTGAAGATGATGCGTCAACATATTGACAAGA
>VTLG01015889.1_pt1 | contig 16439 bp, 15 predicted proteins | sample 4694571 | NCBI WGS metagenome assembly VTLG01 (sample SAMN12604809, study PRJNA352737) | marine metagenome | biome: ENVO:00000447; feature: ENVO:00000209|ENVO:00000569|ENVO:01000036; material: ENVO:00002151; isolation source: viral sequences binned using virsorter ...
TCTAGTTTGTAATGTATTTTGTTCAAATACTAGGAATCTTGAAGAACTTGCAATAAATTTCTTAAGTGCAATTAATAATCTACGAACATTAATTCTATCTAATGCTGTTGATCTTTCTTGTAGTGTTTTCTGACCCCAAATACAAACTCCAGTTCCTGGGAATGTTGCTATAGGATTAATTTTTTCGTTATATAGTGTATCTCTTTCAGACTGGTTTAGTCTAATTTTAGCTTCTAATACGTTTCCTAAAATACCTCTATTTAAACCTGCTGGTGCAAACCATTCAGCTCCAATTCTATCACTTGCTGCTATAGCTCCTGGTACTATTACTGATGGTGGTACTAATACTGGTTTATTAGCGGCAGTATCAAGTACTTTAACCCATGGATAATAAACTGCAGCGTAGTTGGTGTCTAAACCACTTACATTAGTTACTGCTGTGTTTACTGAAGCGTTTACTTCATTTAAATCCATTACAAAGAATGCATCACCTCTATCTTCTACCATATCAATACCTGCATTTGTTACTAATGGGTGAATTGCATGTATAACACCCGGCATAGCTAGCATATTAATATCATATTCATCTTGGTTTGATAATATATCTAGTGCTTTTTTATAAGCAGTATATCCTGCTTTATCAGTTGCACTTAAATCAAATCCATATAAATTATTACCTTGTATTTGATCTCCTACCTTTTTAATAGTCCATGGTGCTAAACCATCATCACCTCCTTGGAAAGGAACTGTAAATTTAAGCTGTGAAGATGCTGGTCCGGTTGCTCCTGTTTGATCTATGGAAGCACTTAATGATCCCGCCCATAATCCTGAATCTGCATGTCCTGAATAATTTTCAACACTAAAGTTTCCAGCTACATTACTTTCTGCACTATTAGGTAATGGTTGTAAGAAATTTTCATTATCAGCTTCTTTATCTATAAATTTAAATCCTAAAAATCCTTTAACATTATATGTTCCATCTGTTCCTAATTGTTGTACTCCTTCGTATGAAGCTGATGGGAACTGACATAGTACATCTAATGAAGCTGTGTTAAATGTGTTTTTAACTGCTTTAAATCCTTTAGGAGATAATTTAGGTGATAAAGATCCATTTGTAACTGCTTCAGATGTTTCTACTCTGATGTAGTTTGAAATATTTGGATAATTTCCAAGTAATTCTACTTTATTTAAAGTTTCATTATAATCTGGGTATCTGTCACCGATTCTTCTTGAAATATAGTTAGGTGAATCAGGATTAAGATTTACATTATTATATTGTTCTAATATAACAGGTCTTTTATCTGTATCATTGGTTTTTCTTAGTAATACAGAAAATGTAGAATATTGTTCAACACCATCTATATCTGCTGGTTCTTTTAAATTAGCAATTGAAATTTTATACTCATGACATAAATGTTTTCCATGATCAATAGTATGGAAAGCAAATAAATCTTTTTGTCCTTGTGCAATTTGTGATTGAATAAATGGTGTTGAAGAATAACCATATCCTTCTGTTTTACTAATTCCCCCATCAAATACTTGGTTATTTGAACTCATATTAGCTAATTGAACTACTGATCCAGATCCAATACCACTATAAGATGTTAAATCACCTGTACCTAATATACTGGTTTGTAGATTCTTAAAGTTTAAGTGTGTGTAACCAGGCATTCCATCAAATGCAGTAGCTGAGGATGCTCCGTCTCTACTAGTGTCTGAATTATATCCAATATATTTAAATAAATAATCTGAATTAGATGGGTTTAAAGAAGCACTAAATGTTTTTGTTGAAACTCCTGAACCACTTAATGTAATTCCAAAACTTGAACTAATTATATGTCCTGAGTCTGGTGATAATTTTGTTTTATTTAGTGTTGGTGTTCCTGTTGCTTTAGCGGGATAAATTAATCCTATTAGTACACCTCCATCTACTGTGGCATCTATACCACCACCAAAAGCTGCTGCTGCTACATCAGTCTCAATAGTTCCACCTGAACCTGTTTCTACTGTAATTAAATTACCTGCTGTACCTGCATTTGATGCAGTAAGTTGTAAAGCAGTAGTACCATCTACAGCCTTAACACCTATTCCTAAAGCATCACTTGCTCCAATTTTTGCTACTAATGCATCAATTCCTGTTGCAGCATCTGAACCAGTACTTACGAAGAAAATTGGTGAATCATCAGCTGGAATTGCTGTTGGATCAGAAGCAATAAATCTAAATTCTGTAGTACCTACAGTAATTTGTAACTCATCACCTTCATCTTCAAAGAAATTATTTGCAAATGTTAGAGAAGAAGTTGCTGCTACAGCTGCTACAGCACCACCTGAACCGGCTATTACACCTACAGGTTCTATATTACCAGTAGAAAAAGTATACCCTCCACCAGCTAGTACTCTACATACAGTAACTGATCCTGCATTTTTTAAATATTCTCTAACTGTTTGTGGAACATATGTTTCTGAACTTAATGGTCCAAATCGTCTTTCGTATTCTGCAAAGCTTCTTACTACTGTTGGTACAAATGCTGGTCCTTTTACTGTAGGTCCGACAATTGCTGCGCCTATTGCGCCTATTCCTTGTGGTAAGAATGAAAGGTCGTTTTCTCTTGTAAAAACACCTGGTGAAATAATTTGTTCTGCCATCTTATATTTTATTTAGTATGTTATATCCTTGATTGGTTCTGTCATAAATATGAAAAAGAAACACAAACCAAACTAAGGTAGGCGATTAGTTTTATAACTTAATCACCAATAAATATAATATTAATTTTAAAAAATTAAACTGTTGGAGTAAAGGTACCTGAGACTAAATCTATACTACCATTTCCATACTTATTCGATAGTTTTTTAGCTATATCAGTTTCTTTTTTTTCTATTTGAATTAATTCTTTTTTTAATTTAAGTTCAGCTTCTTCTAACTTAATTTTATTAATATATAACTGCCCCATCTGTGCTGTTAATTGACTAATTTCTGATCTTAGTTCCGTAAGTTGAGTTAATTCTTCAGGAGTAAAAGATTGTGGGGTTGATTTAAGTTCAGAAGGTGAGGGTGCTTTTTGTTTTTGTATTGCCATAACTTATTATTTTATCGGATATACATATATGTAAATTAGAAAGACCCACCATTTATAGATGCAGAAACAATACTTCCTGAAAAAAGTAAATTTGTATCACCATCTCCTATTCGAGCTAAATTTATAGTTGGGGATTTTTGTAAATCATGAAATAATGAACCACTTATAAAGGTTGCCATTCTTCCTATACCTTTCATTTTTGTATAAGTAGAATCATCATCTACTGACATTACTGCTGCTATTCTTGTAATATTTGTTATTGCTGAATCTCCTTCACCTAAATCTCGGGATGATGTTTGGAGTGATCTTCCTTCTTTCAGTGCTATTAAATTTGCTCTATTAAAATCTTCTCCTCCAATTCTTATAGTAGAAGCATCAAAATCACCTGTTGAGGCAGAGATTGTTAATGTTTCTATTCTACCAAATGAGCCTGTACCTGGTACATCTAATTCGGTTGATGGGTTAGTTTTTCCTATACCAACTTTACCATCTTGTAATACAGTAAGTGCTTCTACTGCTGTTCCTGCTTCAGCGTCTGAAAAAATAGATAAACTGTTTGCATTACCTGATCTAGAACCCATGTATTTAAGTGAAAATCCAAAGTGAGAATCATCTGATTCGCCATCGTGGTCGCTACTTTCTCCATCAACTCTAAGTAAAGTAACATCGTTACTATTACCACCTGCTCCTATTCTAATTGCTGTTCCATCATCTTCAGAAACTAGTCTGATTGTAGAAGAATTTTCACCTAAGTCTAATGTGTATGCTGGTGTTGAAGTTCCTATACCTACTTTACCATCTGAATAAAAAATATTATCACCTGAAAGTGTCCATACTGATGTTGATGATCCTTCTACAGTTTCAGTAGATAAATCGTCTCCTGAAAGTTTAATTAAATTCTTATCAGATTTAAAAAATAGAGTACCTTCTTTACGATTAATGACAATTTCATCAGATGCAAAATCTGTTTTTTTAGGATCTCTATTTTTTACTTTTATAGACATTATCAGTTTTTTTATTAAATACTTCCACCCGAAGTACTAGTTGATGTAGTCTGTAATCCTGTAGTTTCTTGATAATCCCAAGTAAATACTGAAGTAAAGTAATAGTTTTGTGAATTGGTACGAGTAGATTCTACACCTATTAATACCCTATCCCCACCATCAATTACATTTGATCCTACTACTGAATTAGCAAAATCAAAAACTACAGCATATGAATTATTAGCTGCGGCTGTATCTACAAAACATTGCCCCACAGTATCTTTATCTGATGTTAAAGTTCCACCAGGTCTTATTGTATGTAAACTAGCTGTAAATTCACTAGTTCCAAAAGCTGCGTTTGATCTCATTACTACTCGTCTTAAGGAACCCGAAAAAGGAGCTACTAAATTTACTCTAGGATGTTCTCCATTAGTTCCTTCTTGTTCTCCTTCAGCTAGAGGTATAAAATTTTCAGTGGATAAATTAACACCACCCATATTAGCTGATATTATTTGAGGCATAGTTCCTCTTATATTACCTGAGGCTGTTATATGACCTGCATCAGGTTGAGACATATTAAGACTACCTACTAGATTAGTAGTTGTAAGATGAGCAAGTTTACCTAAGTTTAATGTACTAATATTGCTTATTGCAAATAAATTTCCGGTATTACCACCAGTTACTTTTATAGCTCCTGCAAATCCATTTATGTCTAATTGAGTTCCCATTAAATCACCACTTGCGCTTATATCACCTGAAGCTGTTACATTACCTGTCTGACTTTCAACTGTAAAAGTAGGTTCTTCATTATCGTCATGTAGTTTGAAGAAAACATTACTTGCAGCACCTTCGTTGATTAGAACTGATTTACCGTCAGCCGGATCTATGTTAATTTGACCCAGACTGTCAAAGTTGATTTCTCCATTACCTCCTCCTATATTGCGTATCGCTGTTCCAACGAAACTACTTCCATACACAAGACCACTTGCACTTATATTACCTGAGGCTGTTACATTACCTACTAAATTTAAAGGACCATCAGTTGCTTCTATTTTTATAGCATCAGAAGAAGCTGTTATAGAATTTAATCCTTCAATTTCTGTATTACCTGCTCCTGTCTGTGATGTAGAATCATTTCCTATTTTTAAATTACCATCTGAATCTCTTTGTAATATTTTATGAGCATTGTTGGCTCCTCCTAAATGAATATCATCTGTTACAAAAAGATCATCACCTATTGTTAAATCTCCTCCTAAAGTATGGGTACCATTAGTACCACTTGCACTTATATTACCTGAGGCTGTTACATGAATGTCACTCGCGGATCCTAGTACTATACCTGATCCATCTACTCTACCTCCTATTAAATTTCCGAATATTTTATTTCCTGTAAAATTTCCACTTGCACTTATATTACCTGAGGCTGTTATATGAGTTTCTGAAATTAATTTACTTCCACTAACAAACTCATTTGAAATTATTTGTTTTATTCCTAATATAGCTGTTTCATTATCTCCAGTTATATTTCTATTTGCTACTATATCTTCTTCTACTGTTAACTGACCTGCAAATGAAGAATTTCCACTTCCCGCTGCAATTCTATCCGCAAATATAACTCCACTTGAGCTTATAATTGAAGCAGTAATATTAGTAAATGCATCAAATTGTTTTACATCGTTTCCAGAGCCTGAGCCATAGTAAAATAAACCATTATCTATATTGATAGCTACTTCTCCTTGTGTTAAAGAAGAAGGTACTGCTGATCCTGTTCCTGTTTTTAATTGTATTGTACTTGCCATATATTATAAATATCTAAAAAGTTCCTCCATTTATAGTTAAATCTAAATTATTTATTTGTGCTGCTCCTGAAATTATTCCGCTTGGTAATTGTGCTGCTCCTGAAATTATACCACTTGGTACAAAAGATAAATTATTATAACTGACATCTACTACATTTTGACCGTTTCCCTTAAATCTAGCCGCGGTTATAACTCCACTTGCACTTATATTATTTGAGGCTGTAAAATTAGTTGCAAAACTAGCTGTATCTGCACTTACAGCATGTGATGAAGATAACTCAAACGTAATCTCATGTGAAGCAGAAATCGCAAATAAAGCATGTGATGCTGTTATAGCATGTGAAGAAGAAACTGGTATAAAAATAGAACCAGTTCCATCAGCTAATCTATTAGTACTATCTGTTTGGACTACTCTTTGAAAAGTATCCTGTATGTTTTTTCCTTCGAAGTTCTCGATTGCCATTTATAACCATTATTTTTCTTTTTCAAGAATTTTTAATACACCATTAATAACTTTACCTGTGTTTTTCACGGTGTTTTCTTTGAGATACGTTGCTACTATATTATTTAGTGCGTTACGTTTATATGAGATATTTTCTATGTTTATATCTTCTTTTACTAATAACTTAAGTAAATTTATTACATGATCTTTTTCAGTAAGTGTTGGTTTTTCTTCTTTAATTTTAACATTTACCTTAGTTTCTACTATAGGTTTTTTAGTTGATTGTGATTTAACTTCTACTGTTACTTTTTTACTTGCATCTACTTCAAAATCACTTTCCCATGGTGTAAAAAAAGTATCTTCGGCAATCACTTCTAGTCGTATATTTCCTGTAGTATTTTCGTCTATTAAACCTTTTAATTTTCTAATAGGAATTTCGCATTTCCCACTAGAATTAATTTCACCTTTAAAAAGCAAAGAGTAGTCAGAAGTTTCGACTACTAAACGTGCAGATGATTTACTTAAACTGGCTCCTTCTAGTTTAATATCACATTCAAAAAGCTCAGATTTATCAGTAAATAATTTATACATAATTAGATTTTGTTATAAATATAGGATAATTATTAAAACTTAATATTTTCTGTCATTATTTCTATACCTAATACTTTTTTAGCTAATAATTTTATATCAGAAATCTTAATTTTATAGTTTTGAATTTCTTTTTCTTCTTTAATAATTTTACCTTGAACTTTACAGATTAATTTAACAAGACGTTTTTTAGTATCTTGGTTTTTTGTCCAGGGCATTTCTTCCATACCCCCACCTTGTTGTATTGCTTCTACAACTTCAATTACTAGTAAAACTTCATCCCAAGTGTGTGGATTATTATCCCAATTAAAATTAGCCTCATTCCATGTTATAGGTGTTGCCATTTATTATACTCCAAAAAGGGCAATATTAATTACAAATCCACTAGGAAAATCGGATGCAGTATACTCTTTAAAACCAGTACGTAAGTTTAGTACAAATTGACCTGATTTAATACCAAAAGGTTGAACTGTAAAAGCGGAATTAGAATTAGCTAAAATTATTGTATGCTCTCTAACTCTTTCATTTTTAACTACAATACCAGTTACTAATTGATCTGCTCCTACATTGGGCATACCTGTTACTGTGAGTCTTGCTCCATATTTAGGACCCATATTAAATGTTTGAGTTGCATCGTATGCTAATGAACCACTAATATCTCTAGTAGGTCTATAATCTATAGCAATATCTGATAATATTAGAGAAGCAAATGTTGGAGAATTAGTAGTTTTAACAGATTGGTTTATGTTATTAGCTATTATATCTCCACTTGCACTTATATCACCTGAGGCTGTTATATGACCACCTACACCTATTGTTACATGAGGTGTGTCAGGTTGAGATGGATCTTGAGTAGTTGGTTGTAATCTTAAACCATTTATATTTGTAAGGAATGCTTGAGTACCACCCCCACCACCTAAAATTTTTATTCCATCTGAACTTGTACCTCCCATTGCTACTTCTAACCCACCTTGGACTGTAGCAGAATTTGCAAATACATTACCACTTGCACTTATATTTCCTGAGGCTGTTATATGACCATCAGTTTCTCCAGGAGCAACTGTTAAATAGTTTTGTTTGATTTGTACGGGTACAGAATTATTTCCTAACATGAATTCCCCGTTAGATATTGCTCCAACTACATTACTATCTAGTACTAATCTAGAAGCCGCAATATCACCACTTGCACTTATATTACCTCCTAACCCACTAACTGAGTCTATAGAGGCTGTTATATTACCATCCTCAACAGCTACACCACCTATCCCTATCGCTGTGTTCCTATTTCCTGTTTTTAATGAAATTTTATCGTTAGTAAATGATATTTTTGTATCACCATCCCCATCATGAGTTATAAGGTTCTCTAACTCTATATTGGTTACTAATAATTCACTTGCGGTTATGTCATTAGTTATAATATTATTACTTGCACTTACAGCTGAAGACGTAATATTAGCGTTTGCAAAATTAGCATTTGAATAATTATCAAATGAACCTGTACGACCAGATATAATTCCACTTGCACTTATACTATTCGAGGCTGTTACATTACCTACTAAATTTAAAGGACCATCAGTTGCTTCTATTTTTATTTCATCAGAGGAAGCTGTTATATGGTTAAGTCCTTCAATTTCTGTATTACCTGCTCCCGATTGTAATGAAGAATCATTTCCTATTCTTAAATTACCATCTGAATCTCTTTGTAGTATTTTATGAGCACTATTAGTTCCCCCTAAATGAATATCATCTGTTACAAAAAGATCATCACCTACTGTTAGATCTCCTCCTAAAATATGAGTTCCTGATGTATTACTTGCACTTATATTACCCGAAGCAGTTATATCACCAGTTAATTGAATATCTCCTGTATTATTTTCTGATAAATTTAGATTACTATCTATTAAATCTACATATTGTCCTTCTGTAGGGACATCACCTGTTTGAAAAAATGATTTTAGTACAGTTCTTGTTTGTTTTGCCATTTTATGCTATTTGATTGTTATTTCCTATAATTTGATATCCTATACCCCCATCTACTGCTGCTATATTAATACCTAATTGGCCTCTTACTTCTTCTCTTGTTCTAGGTGCATCAGGAGCTGATGTAACAACTTCACTACCAAACAGTACTTGAGATTTAGTATATGTTTTTTGCATGTTTTCACTTGCAAGCTTTTTATTTAAACTATCCGGTACTAAATATCCCTGAATAGTTAAACCAAAATTAGTTTTTACTATTCTATTATCTCCTTGGGCTACTTCTGTTGTGTTATTATATGTATCTATTCTTGCGTTGAATTTAAATTTTTCAGGATCACCCCAATAAGAATCAGATGAATAATTTATCATTTCAATTAGTTTATTCATTTGAGCAACATAGTCACACCAAATAGTACAAGTATATTGTAATCTTATATAATCAGGAATTACTACTCTATATAATTCTTGTTGGGGTTTTCTTCCTTGTAATACACTAAAATTATCATAACGATTTCTTTTTGAATATTTCTCTTGAAATGTATAAAATAATTGAGGAGTATTAGCATCTAATTTATTACCAATATCTCTTCTTTTTTCAACACTATCCCTTTTAAACATGATAAGAGGTGTCTGAATTTTACCTTCTTTATCTCTATAAAAACCATCTTTTTGAACACTTTTCCATCTTTCGGGGGATCCATATATTATAGGTACATTTGTTCTATTACCATTTATAATAACAGATGGTTTAATAACATTATTAAAATAATACATTATAGATTCATCATGATCTTGTAGACCAATTGATATATCTTGGGCTAAATCATCTTTACGAGAGATTTGAGCTCCTCTACTTATATTTGGTCTTGTATCGGGACCAGGAAATCCACCATCTATAGAAGGAAAACCATCTCTAAAATTAGCTTCTAAATTAGTTCTTAATCTACTATAACTATCATTAGGTATAGGTCTTCTTGGGTTTATATGTTTTCTATCGTTATGAGGCATATTATCCTAGTAAATTTGCTGTCCCACCATCTAATTTTTCTGTGGTAGGATATTTTCCTTCTCTTAAAGGAATTAAATTTAATTTTTCTACTCTTGAAATATGAGTACCAACAGTAATTGAAAAACTTTTACCAAAATCTGTAGTTTCTGTCGCTATTGCATAATCTGGATCTTTACCTAGTATAAATTGGTTTTCAATCCTACTATCAACTTCATAAAAATTATTTTTAAAAAGTAGTAAATCTCCTATTTCGGGTAATAAATTTATATCTTGTAACTCTTTTTTTAAAAAACGAAAACTAATGGTTTGATTAACATCAGGCCCAAAATCATCAGATGACCAAGATTGATCTTGTTTATCAATTAAACACGCGATTTTTAATGGTTCAAAATAATTTTTACCCGGGGCTTCACCATAAACATTTACTGTAGTTTGTTCTAAAGCAAACTTATAATAAGCAACTTCTGTTTGAATAATATCGTTAATTAATTCTTTATTCAAACTGTGGAAAAGTGATATGTCTCGTGAACCCCCAAATAATGCCATTATAATCGTCTTAACGTATCTTCTTTAAATTTTACTGATTTTGCACCTGGTATTCTTAAATCATTTTTTGATCTATCAGATGTTAATATATCTTCTTTAAATTGAGCTAAATCTGTTTTAGGGTCTTCTCTAGTTACAAATTTAATTTTTAATTTTGTATATTCTAATTCTTGATTTTGTTCATACTCTTCGGGAGTAATATTATTTACAATAGTTACTTTTCTTAAACCACGAACTTGATTTAAAACATCTGTAATGTTAAAATCTTTATCTGTAAATAAATCACATTCAACTTGAAATGTGTTTAAAACCTCGGATAATATGTTGCCTAATTTAATCATTAATGTATATAAATTTGGTATCTAGCTTCATTTTGAAGTTGATCTTTTGTATTTTCTGATTCGTTTAATGCTCTTTCTGTTAATTTTACAGTAGTTACTTCACTTAAATCTTCTCTTAATTGTTCTATTAATGCTGTTTTTTCAGCTGCTGCTTCACTTAATAATCTACTATAATCTAAAGTTGTTGTTTCACCTGGTATTGGTAAACTTTGATATTTACCTCTAATACCTCCTAACATTTCTTTAGCTAAAGCTAAAGTATATTTTCTAATCCATTGTCTACCTACTGCATTAACAAGTTTATATGTAGGATTAGTATAGGGAACATTTGATATATCTGTTATAGTATTAAGAGGTGCCGTACTACCTATTCCTTCATTTGGATCCGATCCCCCACCTAAACTTTGTAGTGTTACATTATAGTCAAACCATAATTTATAATTTCTTGTAGGTATAGGAAATATTTTTAAAAATCTATCTTGTTCTATTTCATAGTGATATGATGATTTTCGAATATGATCATTTAGTTCAATTGCCTGAATTTTTAAAACATCATAATACATAGGCATTAACATAAAATTTACACCTGGTGAAAAATTACCAAATCCAAAAGATTGCATTAATGATTGTATACCTGTACCTGTACCTGCATATGGGTCAAAATATCTATTAATAGCAGCAGGAGCATAATGGTATATTTTTTTAACTCTTATATCTAAACTTCCACTTTCTATTGCTGCAGAACCAGATTCCCAATTAACTAAACCTGATTCTATTAAATCGTATTTTTGTTGACCAATTTGTAAATCTAAAGATGCAGAATATGTTCTAGTATTATCGCTAGCATAAGATCCCCCTGTAGTTGAATCTGTAGTGTTTGATTGGAAAAGAGTACCAAAATCATCTTTAATATTTACTTGATTTAGATTTTCCCAAGATCCATCAGTAGATGCTGTAACAGATCCTACTAATCTAGGTAGATTATCTCTAATTTGATATCCATAAACTTGGGCTCCATATTCGGTTACTGCTTCTTCAAAACAAGTAAAAAAGTTTAATGGTTGTAATTCTATATCTACTAATGGATAACCTAATCTTTGGGCACACCAATTAGATACTCCTACAGCATCAGCTTGAAAATCTGTATCATTATCATAAAATCCAAAAGGTGTATCTCCTGGAGAAAAACTACTTGATCCGGGCCATATAGGTATGTTTGCCATTGGTTGATTTATTTATTTACATTATTAACTTGTACTACTTGCTATAAATACTTCTAATTGAACTGGTCTTGCTCCACTATCTGCTACTATACTTTCTAAATTACTTAGTGATGGAGTTGCAGTTTCAAAAGGTATTAAATCAGCAGAATCATCATCTACTTGTAAACTACCTGTTGTACTGCCTATCATAAAGCTTTTTCCTTTTTCTAGTAATAAATTAGCAGATTCATCTGCTGAGGTATCATTTGACCCATTATCTATTTGTAAAGATAAAACTACTGGATTAGTTCCATCTAAATTAGTTACTCTGATGTATTTTACATTTCCAACATCTAATGCTGAATCTGAAATTCCTACTGTTGATTTAAAAGTAGCTAAAGTAGTATTAGATCCTGAAGGGACTGTTACTAGTCTTTTATATACATCTGTAATGTCGCTAATAGTATTTTTATATACACCTCCTTGTTGTGTATTATTAAGGATTAAATCTTCTTTAATTGTAATAGATAAGTCAGCGCTCATTTTTAATAGAATTAGGTTGTTCTATTATAAATATAAAGAAAATATGGAGAATATTACATTCCGTTTAATAATTCAAATACCTCATCTATTGCTTCATGGCGGTGATTATCTTGAAGTACTCTTTTATAAACATATTGAGAGTCATCTATTTTAGATACATCATGAATGGCTGAATAGTTTTTATCTTTAAGATCGATTTGTTGGCTATCCCCACAGTAAATCATTGTTGATCCTTTTCCTATTCTACCTAATGTCATTCTAAATTGTGAACGTGTTAAATTTTGAAATTCATCTACTATTACTAATGAATTTTCAAATGTTCTACCTCTAAAATGTGCTAATGATACTAATTCTATTTGTTCACTACTTTCCATTTTTTCTAATATAGTAGGTTTATTATAAACTTTACGCATATTAGATCTAATAGGTACTAACCAAGGTTCCATTTTTTCTTTTTCTGAACCAGGTAAAAAACCATTATCTTCAGTTGATACAGTAGGTCTTGTAATAATAATTTTGTCTATCATTCTTTTAAAAAACATGTCTAAAGCAACTTGACATGCTAATAGTGTTTTACCACTACCTGCTTTACCAACTATAAAATTGTAAGGATGGTGTAAAATTGCTTGTTTAGCTGCTTTTTGTTCTTCTGAAAGTGATAATGAAAATCTTACAGAACCTTTTGGTGGTTTTTTCGCCGTGTTTTTTGTCGCCATAAATGTAACATTTATTATACATATAAAAAAAAGAGCCGCTATTGCGGCTCTCTTTAATATAAATAAACTAACTATTATAGTTCGTTTAATGCAGTAATGATTACTTTACCATAGAAATCAGGACGTACCATTTTCTTAGCGTAACGAGTCATAATACCTTTACGTGGTGTAAATGATACTGGATCGTACACTAGTGGAGTCATGATTAAAGGAATATATGGAGCAAATACAGCACCAGTTTCAAGGAATTGAGATCCTTTATAACCCATCAAGATAACGTTTTCAGTCATGTAAGGGTTTTTGTAAACTGTGTATCTGTTATTAATAGCACCAATCTTTTGAACACCCATGTTGTACTTGTCACTGTCTCCAGCAGAGTCAGCAGCAAATCCTGGGATTGATTCTAAGATTGTAGAAACTTTTGGAGAAACAACTAAGAAATTAGCGCCACCTCTTAAAGTTTTCTGGTGAATTAAGTTAGATACTTTTTGTAATTTAACACCTAAAGTTTGGAACCAAGACATTTTAGTGTAATAAGAACTTGTTTCTGTTGATGTACTTACTGTAATATTAGTTGAACCACCATCAGTAGTGTTAGCACTTACAGCTGCGTTTTCAGCAACTTTAGCACTCCATGCTTCAACTGTATCAGCGTTCTTAATTAACATATCTAAAATCTCTAAGTCAATTTCCATTGAAATGTACTCACTTAAGATTGAAGTTAATTCTGCTTCAGCGTCAATTGAGTGGTAAGCATTCAAGTCTTGAGCGAACTCAGGAGTCCATTGTGCTTTCAATTTACGTGTTTTAGCAGAAACAGTGTCAGATCTTAACTGAACATTGATTTCAGGAATTTCTTGAGTTGAAACTCCAGCAGCTGGAATTGTATCTTCGAAATCGCCTCTATCAGCAATATTAGCTGGGCTTTCTAAGTAAGTTACTGTACAAGTACCTAAAGCAACACCCTTAGCAGCTGAAACAACAAATTCAATATTATTACCATTTACTCTTGTAAACTGTGGGAATGATCCTGAAATAAAGCCTGCTGAAGATGCATTAAATCTAAATGCTCTAACAGCATCAAGATCTGCACCAGATAAGTCAGAAGTTTTTATTGCAACTATTTTTACTGTTGAAGCATCAGAAGCTGGATCAGCTGACCCAAACTTACCTGCTTGTGAAGCTGAAAATTCAGTATCAGCATTTAAAATACCTGCAAAAGTAGCTGAACCTGTTTGATAATTAGTTGTAGCTACATCACCTGTTGCACCACCTGCTGCGTAAGTTAAGTCACCACTTTTTGATTCTGTGATTGAGTAAGCAAACTCACCAGCACCATAAAGACCTTTATTAAACGCACCATCAGTTCTCTTAAGAGTACTTTCAGCACCATAAAGTGATTCTGTAGATGATTTAAAGTTTTGGTCTGTACCATATTGGAAATCTAAATAAAAGATTAATCCAGCAGGTAAATTCATTGGTTGAACTGATACTAAGTCTTTAGCAACAATTTCACCAAATACTCTTCGTACTAATGGAAGAGCAACGCCCGCCCATGCTTCCGAATTACCAGCTGTAAATTGGTTAGAAACAGTACTAGTTTGACTAGCCTCGTTTACTAACTGTTTAGCTTGGTTTTCTAACAACATTGCCATGTTGTTTTTCTCTGTAGAAGATTCCATACCTTCCAAAAGTCCTGATTTATCCCATTTAGTAGCTAATTTAGCTGACTGCTCGGAAAGAACTTGGTAAGGTGAAGCACCTTCTAATAAATGATTTACTGTGTCCATTTTGTAAATTCTTTAAAAGTTAATAATTATTCGTTAATTTTAATATTTGCTAATTTTTGGAAACGATTAACCATATTAGATGATTCTGAAATTACTTCTTTTTTAGGAGCGGTACTAATACCAGCTGCTTTAGAAGCCATTCCAAAGTTTTCTTTTAAAGTTTTCGTTTTTGTTTTTACAGATGCTTTCTTTGATTTAGCAACATTGAAAGTATCCTTAATAGTTTCATATATTAACTTAGCTTCTTTAACTGTTCCAGCTTTATCTAATGTCTCAACAACACGTAGTTTTTGTGACTCATCTAAAGTGTTTGCTTTAAAGATTCTGTTAACATAGAGTAGTTTAGAATTTAGAAGATTTACTTCGTTAAGTTCTGCTTTGATAGCTGTGTAAGCGGATTGAGCTTCATGTAGTTCAGCACGTAAAGTTTTACATCCAGTAGATTCTTTCATTTTCTTTTTATCATCTTCATCGTGCATACCTTCGTCCATATCATCTTCATCATGCATACCTTCAGTTACACCTTCTTCATAGCAGTGTGCTTCAGGCATTGGCTTACCATCTTCATCATAGCAATGTCCTTCATTTACATCTTCTTCTAAACTGTTAATTTCATTTAGAAGAGCATCTAGATCGAATTCTTCATTTTCATGAACATAATCCGCTGTAGGATTTACTTTTTGTACATCATCAGCTTCATAATGTGGTTTATGAATTTCATCTAGTTCATCTTCTTCGTCTAAGACTTCTTCGTTTTCATCTAACTCTAATTCGTTTAGTAGTTCTTCCAAATCTATTTCTTCGTCCATGTCGTCTTCGTCATGCATACCTTCATCCATATCGTCTTCGTCATGCATTCCTTCGTCCATGTCATCTTCATCGTGATAGCCTTCATCCATATCATCTTCGTCATGCATGCCTTCATCCATATCGTCTTCGTCATACATTCCTCCGTGCATCATTCCTCCATGTCCTTCATCCATATCATCTTCATCATACATACCTTCATCCATGTCGTCTTCATCATACATGTCTTCATCTAAGTCTTCAGATAATTTGGCAGATAGCATAGATTGAATTTTTGGAGTAAAAGCTTCTTCCAATGCAGCTTTAGCATTTGCAAGTGCTACTTCACGAACTGCTTTAGCGTCAGCGATAGCCTCTTTTAAAATGTCCTTTGCCATTTGTTTAATGTTTTTTTTTCTCTTTCGAGTCTCGTTAATAAAATTGTACGGGAAATAAGGTTATTAGGAACCTTAATAAAGGGTTATTATAAGTCAGGGACGGCTTATTAGAAAGTCCGTATGTTTGTCTAACATACATATAATAAAAAAATAAAGACCAAAAAAGGCGCCGAAGCGCCTTTAATGGTGTATTTAATTAAAAATTACTTCTTATCTACAAAGAAGGAACCAATAATAAC
>VTLG01000237.1_pt1 | contig 16437 bp, 7 predicted proteins | sample 4694571 | NCBI WGS metagenome assembly VTLG01 (sample SAMN12604809, study PRJNA352737) | marine metagenome | biome: ENVO:00000447; feature: ENVO:00000209|ENVO:00000569|ENVO:01000036; material: ENVO:00002151; isolation source: viral sequences binned using virsorter ...
AGTAAGGAGATCTGATGCAGCATTACCTGTGAAGTCCTCTTGACTATTGAAATAAACATCTAAACCGTTTGCATCAACTCCTTTCTCTAACCCATTCTCCCAGTCAATAACGATTGGTTCTTGTGTCGTAGGAACAAACTTCTTCCCTGGATCATAAGCTTGCCTTATCTCTCGTGCTTGAGAGCTGCGTGGAGCAAAGCTGAGGATGAATCGCTGAACGCCTCGTTCAAATTTGCTTCTCTCTCCTACTTCTAATTCTCTTCTTCCGTATCCACTATCAGAGAATTGATTCACAAATCCCATGATTCCTTGGTAATAACTAGCTGAGAATCTGTTCTGTATTACTTGTGCAGCTAATGATGCTGTTAAAGCAACACCTGCATTATCTCTTTGTTCTTGACTTAAATCTGCATACAACATCTTGTAATCGGCCATTCCTGCAAGCAGTGTCGTTGCTGGTTCAAATGCTCTATAGGAATGCCATCTTCCATACCTCCATTCTCCATTTGAATCTTTCCATCTATGCCTCCAAGAAAGAGGAGGACGTTTTGCCATTTCCCAGGCTTTCCTCATCCCAGGATCATTTGGTCCGAATCCTGTCCATTCAATAGGAAATTCATCATTAAACATTGCTCCGCCAAGGAAGCCTAGAACGACTGTTCCTGTAGCAACTTCACCTTTCCATCTATTAGAGATGTATCCACTTTCATGTAGAAGATCTCGATAGAAAGTATCAGTTGTCATGTTCAAGCCTGGAATCATTCTTATAGCTTGTTTTGTAATATCTCCAGGCGTTCTATTGAATGGTTGAATAAAGCTTGCTGCAAAGCCTAATCTGCTTGCTTGTACGTGCCCCCACCATTGAGGAATCTTTGACCAACCCGCAGTCATAGAAGGAGTTAAATCTCCTACTTCTGGAACATCAGCAAGAGTTTCTCCTTTCTTTAATCCTTTGGTGTCTTCACCTAGTCTTGCTACTCTGTTATATAACTGAAGAGCTTTATTTGATACTTTCCCATCTCTATATGCAAGTGCAAATTCATCAATAGCAGCTTCATCTACCTCTCCTCTTGCTCTTGCTAATTCTGCACCAAAGCCATAAGTTCTTTGTCCTACACGGGCACGAACATCGTTAGTGAAAGTTAATATCCTGCCTATTTGTATTGCTGTTTCATCTTTCATTATTGCATCTGAAATTGTTTCTCCATTAACAACTGCATCTGATGTATAGAACTTAACTTTTGCAGCGGCCCATCTGTCTGCAAATTTCCATTGCTCTTCTAATGGAAGACCTTTTCTTTGTGCTTGAGCTAATCCTTCTTCTAATCCAATTGTGTGAAGTAGAGAGTTGCCAGCTAAAGATTTTTGTAGAGTCTCCAATGATTGCATTCCTCTTATATCCATTGTTCCTGCTTTCCATGCAATGGTCAGGAATCTGCTTATAGGGCTATCTTTTAATTCTCTAAGAATTGGGCGTTGATTTAAGTCGTAGGAAGGATGAGTTTCTTTTAGTTGATAAGCACGATTCTGGTTGTATCCATCTAAATCAACCATGTCTCCAGCCCATGCTCCAACACGACGCTTGGGATCGTATAGAGCCATTCCTGTCTCTAATGATTTACCTCCTAATCTCAGTGCTCCTTCTGCATAACGCATATAAAATTGATATTGCTGCAATGCAAGATTCGCTTTCCTTAAATTTCCTGAAGCTGCTTCTATACCTGCGTTGAATAGAGGCTCAACAGCCATTCTTGGGAATACAGCCAACTGGACGCCCCAAGTCTTTGATGCACTAAGAAGTTGGTTAACTCTCCAGACAGCTAAAGCTTTTCCTACTCTTTCTACTCTGTCTACTTTCTTAGGTGCTTTCTTGATCGGACTTGGGCCATCAATAAATTGCTCAAGGGTTTTCATTCCTGCGGCTTTGTCACTATCAGCAGCAATGAAGGCAAGTTGATGAGCTATAGATTCAGCTTCTGGAGTCCATTCTCCAGTCTCAACAGCTTGTCTATATTCTTCTGGCAAATTCTGATACAGCTCATCCTTCTGGACTTTGGCATTGAGGTCTTCGACTATTCCAGCCTTATCTAATCTGAGGCTTCCATTAACAGGGTTAATACCTTTAGCGTTAATAGGAGCTTGTGTCGAAGCTAGTAATTGACCTGCTGCTCTAGTCCAAGTTCGATATGTCCTTACATATTTAAGAGAAGTCTCTAAAGATTCTTCAAGGCTTTTAGCTGTTGCTGCATAATCAATAGAACCATTCGCTTCTGCATTAAGCATTTGCCTTGCATACTTAGCAGTCTCTCTACTTGAGACATCAAGCCCTATTCTTAAAGTTAATAAGTTTCTGACATTCTCTGCATTGTTAGCGAAGAATGCTGTTGCTTCTTTGATATTTTCATCAGATAAGAAGTCTTCTAAATCTATACCTTCAGCCAGGAAATCATTCTGTAATTGTTCTACTATCTTTCTTGTATCTAAGACAGGAATACCTGTATCAATTATCCTATCTATTTGATGAGAAACAGCATCATAAAGTCTCTCTACATCTGGAGTTGTTTCTGTATAAACTTTCTTGCCACTAGGCGATCTGATTGCAGTTACATCTTGCCAGATTTCTTCATCGACAAGATTAATTTCACCTTCATCTACTTTCTTAATATTCTCTAAGAATTCATCACCTACTCCTCTAACCTCATCAGGAGTTGGATCTCTAAATTTAGGCTTATCAACAACTCTTTCTTGCATGTTTCTATATAATTCATCAACTCTTGGATCTATTGGAGAAGGCCCCTCATGATCGAGGATCTCCATAGAGATTTGTCTCCATAGATCTTTTTGGTGTTCAATCTGGCCAGGAGTTGCCGCTAATCCATATTCTCTAATTTGTTTTGTATTCCTTTGCTTCAAGAAATCATTAAAGATTTTCTCTGTACGAGGGCCACCAAGCTGGGCTTTTAAACTAATCCATAAATCTTTAAAGAATATTCCTATCTGTTGTATAACTCTAGTGAATGATCCTTCTGGTGCTAGATCTGCTTTCTTCCAATGCTTAAGAAGAAGTTGATCTGTTAACATCTCCGCAAAGTATTCATCTATATTGTAATACCTATAGTTTTCTTCAGTAAAAGCACCTTTGTAACCATTGGTGGGATCAATTGATAGTTTAAATTCTTGAAGTAGATACTCTGATTCTTTAAGCCAGTCTTCTCCTGCTAGGACAGCCCTATCAAGACTGTTATATCTCTCAACTATAAAAAGATCATGCATTATTTTTTCTAATTCTTTCTTTTCAATAGGAGTAAGCCCATCTGCTTTGTTATTTAGAGCGATAAGTTCTTCTGCTCTTTTTTGAGTCGTCCATACATCGATTTGATCATATGCTTCTTTTATCTTTGCTCGGTCTGAAGTTAAATCTGCAACCTCTTTTCTTAGTTTTAAAAGATCTTTGTCAGCTTTTTCTATATAACGAGCTTGTGCTCTGATAAATTCTTTTTTATATGCTTTAAGATCTGCTTCTGGAAGGAATCTCGACAATGTATGCCATAGCTCATGGATCATAGTTCTTTTGAAATCTCCATCTCTCGTTATATCTGTATTGATTTCAAGTAGATTTCTTCCAAAAGCAAAGCGACCTTCTGGTCGTATTTTATTAAAGAAGCTAAGAGTTACATCATCAAACATATCTTCACCAATCATATCTATAAATTTTTCGATAGCTTTTACATCTTCGACCTCAAGATCTCTTTGTACTTCTCGTCTCATTTGTTTCTTTATTTGTTCTACTCCTTTGTGATGTCTCATGGATATTCTTCCTTCTCCTAATCCAGCACCCCTCGGATTATTTCCTTCTAAACTATCGATAATTTGAGAGATACTTTTTCCTTCAAGAAAGGCTGCTTCTATTTCATCATCTTTAATAATTTTCTGTGTACGTTCATAAATATTTCTACCTGTGTTTAGATTTATTCCTTTTTTTCTTCTTGTTGTTTTTGTTCTGAAATAAGGAATGTCTCCTTTCTCTAATGCAATTGCAAGTTCTTGAACTCTAGCTGTGAAGGCTTCTTGAGCTTCTTCAATTTCTTTAACTTGTTGTGGTGTAACAGGATTACCATCTGGATCAACCCAGCCTTTTTCTCCTTTCCATGAAAAACCCTCTTCAAATAGTCTGTCAGGATCAATCGTAGATTCTGAGAAGGCAGTCTCAGTTTCTTCTTTTAGAAGAGCTCCTTCATCTCCAACACGTACATTTGGATCATCTAGGATTTGCTTCTCTGCTGTTCCAAGTTCTTCGAGTCTCTTCTTGATTTTATTATTATCTCTAATCCATTTTTTATAAGCCTTGCCTTCGGCAGTCATCTTTCTTTTTCCATCAACCGTTTCATAGAAACTTTCTGGTTTAGTCGGTTCTGTTCCTAAAGCTTCCTGCTTTTTCAGGAGTTCATTCATCTCGTCATCTGGACTTATTCTTTTTCTTGGGGGGGCTTCTTTTATATCTGAGAATCGTACTGGCTTTTGTTGAGATCTTTCTGGAAAACCAAAGGCTCTATTTACATAATCTTGATCAACTACTTGTAAATCACCCCATTTTGGATGATTACGAATAACAATATTTTTACCTTGTCTCCTAAGGTTCCCCGCTTTAATTCGTAGAGCTTGTTGCTTCGCTCTAGCAGCAGTATCTTTTCCAAGAGGATAATCTCCTAGATCAACAAAATCTTCATCAGGGAATTGTCTTGTTAGAGAAGCTGCTTTGTTTTTGTCATAGTGTCTTTGCCATACCCATGATTCAACGTTACTGTCTTTACTTCCTGCATATACACCTGGCCCATAAGCACCATTTGGACTATGTCTAATACCTGTTTTTTGAATATTCTCTATTGCATCTTTAGTAGTTGCATGAACAAATCTAGGTTGCTCTTGAATTCTCTTACCTAATTGATATCTTACTTCTTCCCATTTTTGATCTCTCCATTCTTTAGTTTGATTTGCAAATGATTTGTCAAACTGTGCTCTATCAATTCTTGTTTGAACTCTTGCATCTCTAATGTTTGGATCTTTTGCATTAGCAGTTTCTATTCTCTTAACTTGTTCTATTGCGTCATAAAATTCTGGACTACCTGGAACTGTTTTAGATAGATTTTCTATAGACCATTTACCTAGTAATAATCTAACAATTGAAGCAGTACCACCTACACCAAAATCAATTCCCCATCCTTCAATCGCATTTTTTAAACGACCTTTCAAAGCCGAGTCATTAGGATTGCTCTTTAATTGATTTAATAAATCCTGTACTTGAGGATTAGAATTTTCTTCAATCCATTGGAAAGCTGATGTATTAGCAGCTAAATCATATAAACGACCTTCATACTGATCGTAACCAGCAAAGTCAATGATTAATCCTTTTGGATTGATAGTCGCATTTACACCTGCTGCTGTGATTGGAGCTGCTACTTTTCCGACTACAGGAATTTTTCTTGCTGCTGTTGCTGCTGCTGTTTCTAACTGTTTACCTTTAGCAGTTACTTTTGCTATTCCCTTTCCTACACCAGTTCCTTTTAATCCCCAGTTAACAGCTCTAAGAGCTTTACTGAGCATGAACCATTCAAGACCGAACTGAAGGACACCAGTTCCAAAATCCTCAAGAGCACCACTACTCTCTAGCTTTTCAGGTTTCCAATCACCTAAACCTAAGATTGCTTTATTTGGATTATCACCTGAAGTAGCAACAGACTCATCTACCCAAGGGGTAAGAGCTGCAAGGTCACGAACTGTATCACTACCTTCTTGAACAGCATTAATTCCTGCATTGACGAACATGCGAGGAACAGTTTTAACTGCACCGACGGGATCAAATGGTTCTGATTCAGGAGTGCTAGCTTCTATTTCTCTCTGTTTTGCACGACGCTCTTCAAGCTGTGACTGAGTTTTTTCTACCCATTTATATGTTTCCTCCTTAGTAACAGGATCAATAACCAGTTTGTAACCCATTGTTTCTAAGCGATGTCAGACCTTCCGCTTATGGTACTGGATTCTTTGTTTCTAAGCTCATTGAATTGTTTTAGAAGTTCTTCTAACTCTTTATTCCCTTTCATACTTGTCCATTGGCTTGGGCCTAGTTCTGTTAATAAGGCCATCGCTAATTTGTCTTGAATTTCAGGGGTGAATTTTTCTGTTGGTTTAATACCTGCACGTTTCATTGCTTCTCTTAATCCTACTCTTGTAAATTGATACCTTCCTGCTGCATGAATACCACCTGAATCATGCCATCTCTTAGTTCCTTCAGCGTTAAAAGGATATAGTTCAGTGTTGTATCCACTGTCCTGTATATCTAATATTTCTTGAATTGTTAGATCTACTAACTTCTTCCCTTTATTCGCAGGATGATCTCCATATGTTCCACTAAAACCAAGAACTGTTTCTCCTTCATCTGCACCTCCTTGATTAAATGCTTCATATCCACCTCCTGTTACATCTATTGTTGATTCACCACTATGGATAATATCAAGCATCTTCGTTTCTAAATCCTTTGTCGGACTTAACATTCCAGGTTGTAAGTCTCCTGCTATAAGAACACCTTCATCTCTATCTTGAAGACTTACTTCATTGTTTTTTTTTACAGTGCTAGGCCAAAGCCTATCAAACATTGCTTCCATTGCTGGATCGTAAATCCCTTGTACTTTTGCCTGTTGAGTGAAGAATTCTCTAGGCGTCATTTCATTGCTAAGACGATCAATGATTTGACCTGTCTCTGTTAAATATATTTGCTGAAGAGGAGGCGTTGTTACTTCTCCTTTACTTGCTCCAAATCCAAAACTTAAGATTCGTCCTTGTACTCCAGCAGGTTCTCTTCCTTCATTCCTGTTGCCTAGATAATCCATTAATCTACTTTGACCAGTAGATCTTGAGAACAGTCTCCAATCCATATCACCTGTTATGCCCTCTCTAGTTCGTCTGTCATCTTCTTCTTCTAAAGCGTCAAGCTGACCCATCAGTATTGGAGTTGCATATAAAGGTGCAACTGCTATTGATTTCGCAAGTTGTTGATTTTCAGTTTTATCTCCTCTATTTCCTCCAGCTAATGTATTTATGATTTGTCTAGGAGTTTCAGCGACAAATGTATCTACATTGCCACCACCAGATTGCTTGTTGACAAAGCCTTGGTCAGAAATAGTTAAAGGTTGATTACTGCCTAGCTGATTAGTACCACCTTCTTTCTTGCCTAGTCGTTCTTGATCTAATTTGCTAGCAAGATCCTGATATTCTTTTAATGCTGTATTCAAAAGATTAGTAGCTTTCTCTGATCTTTGCTTGTCATCTAATTCTGAGTCATTGAAAATCTCTAATAGTTCAGTATCTATTTCTTCTAATTTATTTCTAATAAGAGTTTGCTCTTCTGCTGTAGTTGTATTGCCATCACCTTTTCTGTCGTAATATCCTTTAGCTGCATTCTCAATCTTTGCAATAATTTTTTGATTCTTTTTGTTAAAGCTTTCTTTCTTTGTTTTATATTCTTCACTAACAAGAGTTCTTAAATGGGTTGCCTGTGTAGTATCAATTAAATCATTTGCAGACCAATCATTAATAAGTGCCTTGAAATAAATAGGTCTATCCCCTGGGTTTTGACTAAGGATCCAATGATAATTTTCTTTCTGTTGTTGATGTCCAAACCCTTTCATATAGTTATTATAGTTAGTCGTTAATTGTGTTATATAAGCTTTTCTTTTTGCACCACTCATTGTTAGCTGTGCATTTGATACTAAGGATCTATATCTATCTGACATAATTTCTAAATTAGTTTTTTGAGTAATGATTACAGATCCATCTGCCTTCGTAATAGTGACATCTTGAATTCCTTCCTGATCCCAATCACCATCATCATGTTGTTGAAGAAGACTATCCCAATCATTTCCTGCTTGCTTCGTTCCTCTTCTTTCGTTAGCCGCATCAAGAATATTACCTTTCTGATTTCGAGATTCAGTAAGTTTTAGAATGAAAGCATTCTTAAGTGCAGCTTTACTTCCATAGGCTTTCCATAAATAATCATTAGGGCCAGGGCCAGTCTTAGTATTTAATAATTCATTCTCAATATTAATTATTTCATTTTCAAATTGATCGTCTGGTATAACTGCATTAACTGTTGCAACTAAATTATCTAAATAATTAGTTTTAATTTCTTTAAACTTTTTCAAAGAAGCAGCACCATTTGCAACCTTGGTTAAATTCTCGGTAAAAGAAGCACCACTTCCTAGATCATGAGCTTCAATATCATCTAAAGATTCTGTGATTGAATTAGATTGATCAACTCCAAATGTTTCCTCTGCCTTGCTATCAACATAGACTGCATGTTCTGATGAAACTTTTTGTCTTGCACTATATATAGCTGCTTGTATTTGACCCGACTTTGTTAGTTCTGCATAAGCTCTTGTATTGCCAATTGCTTCTCTAAAATAATTATTAGCATAAGCAGAAATTTCATCTACTTCACCAGGTTGAGCTAAAGGTGAAAGAGGAATAATCTCACCTATATCATTTCTTGGTCTACTTTCATCAGTAAAACTATTTCGATAATGCTCTAGTAAATGATCACTAAATCCAGAGATAAGTGCTAATCCATTTGCTTTTGCTTTAACAACTTCATATTCTCTCTCTGTTCTAGTATCCATCGAATGGAAAATAGCCCATGAGTTAGCAGAAGAAGGATCATTCTCTGCTGCCTTTTCAAGTGAATTTTTTGCTTTGTTTAAATTCTTTTTACTTTCGTTTAAATTGTTTAATGCTTTTGTTTCTTCATCATCTTCTTCTTCACCTTCAGCAAATCTTTGTTCGGCTCTTTCTCTTGCCGCCTTATCCATTGCTTCTTGGAGATTCCAAAACTCAGTAGAGAAAGTTTTTAGTTTCGTATTGATATCACCAAAGGCATCTGACAATGCCATTATGTTTTCATGATTAGACTGAGCTTTTGGTGCATCAGGTATTTGAATAGCACCAGGAACATTTAAAGGTTTTGATTCAATATATGTATCTCTAGTACCTGAGATAACAGGAAGTTTGCCAGGTTGTCCAAGTTTAAATTGTTTTATTGCAGCAGATGTTTCACCACTACCAGGAGTGTATCTAGTGGCTGATCTTCTATCAGAAGTCCCGCCTGATCTTCCGTGTGTGTAACGTGCCATTAGTTAAGCTGCTTGAACAAGAAAATCGACATCGATCAGGTCGTAATCGACTCCAAGGAATCCATTTGGCATCGTAAGAACTGCCTCAGGTTTAATCTTTTGAACCTCTTCAGCAATGACACCTATATAATTAGTTGAATTATTAATGTAATTAAACTTGTAAATATTATGACCTTCAGGTGAAGTACCTAGCTTAACTATATTTTCTTTAAGCAATCGAGTTGACGATGTTATCTTTTGATAACTTCCATCTTTCCATTGATAGCCAGCTCCTGTAATTGTGCTATGTGTTTGCATGCCCAGACTGGCCCCTTGTAAACCAGCACTTAGCGCTGCCAGCCCTGTATTAAATTTACGTTTAGGTATGTGAATTGGTTTAGCAGGATCTACATACAATTGCTTGATATAAGGAGTAAGCCCTGCTTTCCTCTGCGCTCGTCTAACAAGTACACCTTCTTTTTCAAAGCCCTTCTGAGCACCAGTAAACGCAAGATTCCTATCAGAAACCCAATCATAATTACCATACTGATTCTCGACATCAGCCAATAAAAATGCAGTATTAATCCCTCCACCTTTTGCTGCAAGAATTTCTCCTGAAGCTGCCCAAGTCTCAAGTTTTTTCTCTCGTTTTTCTCTAGCAGTTTGTTCTTGTGCTCTTGCAATATCTAAATCAATAATTTTAAATTCTTTTTCTGCTCCTCTATCTGCTAGATATTCATTAGTTGCATTAGTTAAATCTGTCGTTTGTTCTTTTTGAGTTTGTACAAATCTATTTGTTTTTGTTTGCAACAGATTAACTGCAAACTGTGCATCCATATTTAAGTTCTGCGCTTCTATCTCTGCATTACGTGCTCTAACAGCTTCTCTTTGCTGCATGAAGCCAAGGCCAGCAGAGACAACACCAATAACAATTGAGGCAGGATCACACATAATTAGATCTTGACGAACTCATAAAACATTCGACCTTCTGGCCCCCAGTGTAGATGCTTTCTGATGAAGGTAAAACCTAGCCAGTTAATCCATTTTACATGGACTTCATTCCTAGCATCAACCATATTGAATAACAAAGGATATAAAGATTGCATCTCAGCTAGCTTCTCCTTTGATTTGCGTAGAAACCATCGCTTATCAATATAGTCATCAACCATTGATTGACATCCTAATAACCAGATGCGACCTGTATTCTCTGCTGAAGGAATGACCCCACCCATTGCCATTAACTCGCCTTTGTGATTTATCACAGTGAGGCAGGGCTTACTCATGAAATAAGCATAAAGCAAACTACCCTTTGGACAAGCTCCTGATTGTGCCCTTACTTCATCAACATCTTCTTGTCTCATATTCTCTGCAACAATCGCAACATCCTTAAGCACTGAAGGACGGACAGTGGCATTGCTCATATTCTTCTAGCTCTTTCTTGCAGCCATCCTTCCCACTCAGCAGACTGAAACTTACAAGGCAACGGACTGCTACTAACCAATTGAATTGTCGCATCAATATTCCGTGTCATGACAGGAACTCTGACTGTCTCTTTTGGAATACCAACTTGACCTATTACGTTTTGGCCAACTTGTATTCCATTGTATGGATAAGTCGAAGTATCTCTGCCAAAGGGAGTTACTTTTAATTCAAAAGCAGAAGTCTTATCAAAAACAACTGACCATTTCCTTAATTGTAAATAAGGAGAAGCTGATACAGAAACAGCACCACCTTCATCTTGTTGTTTTAAATAAGGTGTACTAAATTCATAGGTCATATCATAAGGTTCTCCTATAAAGAAAGCAGAAGTACTAACATCACCATCGACAGTTATAGTCCCATTGTTAGAAGCATCACCGACTGTCTCCGCTGTAGGGGTAAGGACTTGTCCATGTTTTAATTTGATTAATGCTTTAAACTTATATGTATTAGTTGCTGCTTGTTTAGTGAAAGAGACTGCTACATTATCTTGTAATGTTTTGCTGAATAAGTAAGAAGGGAAATCAGTGATTGTAACAGTTGCATTTCCTGTAGTCTTGCAAGTTGTTGATCCTCCTGTACTTGTAATAACCAATCCTTTTGCATTTACAATTGTGATGACTGCATTAGTTGAAGGTTGAGAAGTTGGGAAGCTATTAATATCTGCATAGTTTGTTCCTCCTACTGTTAATGGTCTTCCTACTAATTTAGTAACTCCTGTGTTAGCTAATGGATATGGAAGAGTGATTACTGTTTGAGCATTCAAACCACCTGCATTTGTCACACTAAAAGTACAATTAGCTTCTGTTGTTTTCCTATCAAGAAGTACTTCGATTTCTGTTCCTGTATCAACAGTCTCAGGTCTTAGCGATGCCTTCTCTAAATAAACTCCATCTGCATATTCAACAATAATATAAAGATCACTATCCAGAATTGTTGCTGACAAAATGGACTTAGCTCCTTTGACTTCCCAGTAAGACCAAGCAGACTGCAATTTAGTTTCATCTGCAAAAAGGAATTTATATATATACAGTCGTGTTGGCTCATCTTTACTAACTAATACAATCGTTTCTTCTGATACTGATGCTGCTATAGCTACTAGATTTTTAGGAATATATCTAGGGACTGATGCTGTTACCTCTGCTGAGATAGGAGTTGAACCTGTTACATCAGGTAGATAGAACTCACGCAGTCCAGTGAAATCTCCTTTGTTAATAGGGAAGAAGACAGTGCGACCTACACCTATTGGGTCAATCAAATCAATTGAATCATATTTTGTCATTGATGTGATCGTTGCAGTCGCAGGAGTTAGTGGAGCTCCTAGTCCTGAAGAACCTGTATCTAATCTGAATTGACCATGAGGACTAAACAAGAGCAAAGTATTAGCAAATGCCATGCTCGAAGTCAGGAAGTTAATATCAGTACCACCTGTACTTACAAAGATTGGATCACTATCAATAATTGTTTGTACAGTCTCTCTCCAAAATCTTGTGTAGTCGTCAGCTGCTGATAAGCAGGCATATTCATCAGATAAGAAAACTAATCTATTTCTAAATACGTTTATATTTTTTATCTTCTCTCCAACGAAAGGAGGATTAGGAGCACTGGTTGCATCTCCTGCAATTCTGTTTCCCCATGTATGTTTCTGAAAAGTAAATGTACCATTGGCATTTCTAATTAAAGTATGAGGCATTGTTGTTGCATCTAATTTATAAATAATATTGGGTGCGACTGTCTCTCTCCATATTCCTTTGCCGCTAGTTCCCCCATCAGTTGTTTCAAACTTAACGTAATAGTCGTCTGCTTCTGTAGAACTAGATCCAATTATTTTTAATAACTGTCCATTAATTCCTTTTAGTGGTAATTGCTGTATTGCTTCTACTTCATCTTTAACTCCAACAATAAACATGTCAGCAATTGTGTCGCTGACTGCTATCGTGAATGTCCCTCCATCATCTTTAACTATCTTGAGAATATAATCATCAATAGTCGATGCTGTATATTCTGGACCTAATGTACTATCACCATTAATTGCATCTCTCAGTCCATCACATACAACTTTATTGCTAGGTGCTGTTGAAGATGAACCTTGACCTATAACTGGAGTAGTGAATTCTTTCTTGGTTTCTGTATGGTCACTTGCATTTAATGTTACTGAGTAGGTTGTATTATATTCAGCTTGTCTGATGAATACAGCTCCAGTATTAGCAGCAAAGGTTGGCGATGTTGCACTGTCCATCGCTACAGTTTTTTCTTTATTAGTAATGAAAGTATGGTCAGCAATACTTGCTAATCGGAAAGAGTTTGCTGGTTCTGATGTATTTGCTATATCAAGATATCCTTTTCCATCTGGAAAGCTGACTGTTTGTTCAACTCCAGCCAAGCTAAATACTTTTAAGTCTCCATCAGTTATATAGATTAAATATTGAACAGTTCCATCACGATCAACAATACTGCTAAAAGGTCTGGTAGTTCCTGCTGTACCAGTAAACATCCTTGCTTGATGATAGAAAGGAGGTCGCTTCTTTAAACCCTCAACAGAACTAGGGATGCAATTGATTACTGTCTCTGCTTGTGACGCAAGTCTTAGTGCAGCTGGTTGTTGGCTAACACCATTAATAAGGTTTGGGATTGACTTGGTTACTAATGGCATGGCTATCTAGTAAGAGCACGATGAGGGCTATAAGTGGAGAAGTGTCCAGTGTTATTTGTATAGCCTCGAAGCATACTGTGTTCATCTCTTACTGTTTCTTCTTCTAAGAAATGACTTCTCGCTTCTAGCTCGGCAGTCAAATTAATCTTTGCATAGTCTTCACTACCTACTGTTGCTTCTTGTAATTGTCTTCCAGCTCTAGTCATAATATATCTTCTGGCATATTCAGGGAGTTCTAACCAATCAAGAATAGTTGTTACGTCTGCTTTTATATCTTCAGTAAAAGTAGACTTCTGAGTTTTCCTGTCATACAACTTGCCTTGTCTAACAACAATGTCATATTCAGGATAAGTTTGAGGGTTGATATATACACGAGTAGTTGTTACTCCTACTTCAATTTCATCTGAAGTATTCCTAACTAAATTCTTTTCATAGTCAGTATTGAATGTCCATCCTTCTGTTTGAATCTCTCTGCTAGCACTATTCAAAGCATCTTGTGCTTGCTTTGCAATTCCTACTTGGCCAACTGTACTGTTAACAGGAGCTTCACCTGTCATCTGAAGCACTTTGTTTATTGCTTCTAGTTCAGTAGTGAGAGTTAAAACCATGATGGATAAGAAAAGAGGGGGGCCATGCAGAAGACCCCCCGTTATAGAAGTTAGCTAGTAGCCCAATAGATCTCAACTGCACAGTCAGGACGTAGTACGCCAGTACCGTGAGCCATAGAACCAACCATGAATGTTCCCTGCCATAAAGCATGAACATCAGATCCAGTTTGTTCCATTTTCAGATCCATTAACTTCACAGTACCAACAGCGTTCTTGTTGAATACAAGTCCGACGTTGTCTGTGTAGTTAGCGTGATAGGTGTTGTTCTCACCTGTCACTGCTGAACGGTTTGTAGTTGGCAGATGGTTGGACTTGAGGATGCTGATGCCAGCTACCTTCAAGACTGTTCCTTCTGCGTATGCTCCAGAACCACCCCAATCTCTGTTGAGAACGTCAGTTGTTTGAGCCAACTTGTAATACTCAGTTGGGCCAAGGACAACATAACGATTATCTTCAGGGACATTGTTGATGTCCATCTTCTCGGCTGCTGTCCATAGAGCAGTAACTAGGTTTGCACCTGTTACAGCTGCTTTGTTTGCAGCAACGATCTTGATGCGAGTACCGCCTGGAAGATCAGTGTTGAAGTTAGTACCAGTTCTTGCAGCTTGTGCAATAGTGGCCGCTACATTCTGGTCAAAAGTGTAAGCTAATGCGTTGCCCATCTCAGTTGAGTACTGAGATCTCACGTCGTAGTGATTCTTAGCTTCGTCGATGTCCGCGATGAAAACATTAGAGACAAGTTTGTCGTCAATGTTTACAGTTGCTTCGGCGTGCTTGATCGCATTACCTGTTAACTGTGTACCAGGAGTGTGATAGGCAGTACTGGAAAGTCCAATGATTGGAAATTGTGCAGATTTGCCTGATGCAATAGTTCTTACGTTGTGTAAGCTCTCGAATACTGTGGCTTTACGAAACGCAGAGAGCACCTCTCCACTGAAAACCTTAAGAAAGAGAGCATCATAAGAAGAACCCGTTGCGTTTACCAGGCCTAGCCTGGACGGGGTCATGTTTGCCATAAAGAATACCTAGAAAGAAAGAAGGTTCCTGACCTCAATTCCTTCCACTCTGGGTATCCCTCGCAAGGGGCCTTTGTTTCTTGAATAGGTCTAGGTAGTTAAATAATAGCTCCTACATGACATTTGATCTAGAAAGCTTCTCTTCTACTTTTGCTCTATAAGCAGGATCTGTTTTGTATTGAGGGTCATTCATTGCTGCAATAACTTGTGCAGTTGATTCAAACTTCTCTCTTGATCCTCTCTTATTAGTTCTGCCACTGACTAGCTTTGGCTCACGATTTCCCTCTGCTTGATAACGAGCATGTAAGCCAGCGACTGCAAGTTTGACCATGTCATAGTTTGGATTTTTGATTGCCATATCGAAAGCAGATTTCTCACTATCTGTTAAGACACCTGCTGCCCAAGCAATCATTTCTCCATAGGCCGCTTCTCCTCCATACATATTCTGAATCTCTTTGACTTGTCCTTGCTGTAGTTCAGTATCTCTTTGTGCATTGAATTGAATTCCTTGAAGATAAGCCTCAACCATTTCACGGCTGAAACCTGCTTCATTCAATTCACCGTAATCTTCATCTGTAAGCTCGCCTGTTTCTTGCCATCTTTCATTCATCCCTTGGTAATCAATACCCGCTTCATCAAACTTGCTACCTATATATTCACCATAGAGTTCTGTTGCAGATTGAGGGGTTTCTTTCTCTCCTTGTTCTGGTTCTGATTCAGTGATTCCAGAATCTTCAGTTGTTTCTGTTCCAAGTTTCTTTTGAAGTTCGAGATAACCTTTCTCTAGCTCCTCTTGAGATTTGTATTTACCAGCAAGCAGCCCAGATTCTTCAGTCGTTTCTGTTGATTCTGTTGTTGGTGCATCAGGTGCTACAGCTGGTGTTGGTGAGTCTTTGATAGTGAGTGCTTCTGGCATGGTGGGTGTTAGCGAATTGTGTAGTGTGAGTCGTTGTCCTGAGTTACTCCCTCAGGGTTGTTTGGAGTAGTAGCTTTTTTCTTGGCTGGTTTCTCAGCCTTAATGGTGATTTCTTCTACCTTAGATTCCTTGGGCTTGGCCACCTGAGGGGCCGCTTGGGATTCCTGGGTCTTGGACTGGTTCTGGGAGGGCGTTAGGTTGGTCTCCTCCTTCTGTGAATTGGGGGCCATAGGGTGATCCTGGTTGTGTGTAATTGTCAGCTACTTTCGCAGCTGCTCCTGACTTCATAGCAGACAGCATCATTTCTTGCTGCTGGGCTTGCTCTTGTTGTTGTTGAGCAGCCATCTGCTCTTGTTGTAATTGCTCTTGAGTCTTGACTAGGTTGGTTGTATCTATAGATCCACTCGCAGCTAAACGCCTAAGAGCTTCATCCATATTTAGATACTGAGCCATGACTTCAGGGCCAAGAGCTTGGTTAGCGACAGAGATAAACTCAACTAATTTGTTGCGATCATCTCCTCTACCAATAGCTTCTAAACCTGTGACTGGTTTTGGATTAACTAATGGCTCCCCTGTTTCTTCGCTATTGGGGAAGTTAGGTAATTTC
>VTLG01002863.1_pt1 | contig 16437 bp, 31 predicted proteins | sample 4694571 | NCBI WGS metagenome assembly VTLG01 (sample SAMN12604809, study PRJNA352737) | marine metagenome | biome: ENVO:00000447; feature: ENVO:00000209|ENVO:00000569|ENVO:01000036; material: ENVO:00002151; isolation source: viral sequences binned using virsorter ...
AGAAGTAGTCGAATGGAGCTTTTTTACAGTATTGATATTGGCAAATGTATTTATACTTTTGTACCCAATACTCTACTGGTAGAAGTTTAAGAATGACCCCGCAGCTCGATAAATTCTAAGTCTGTAGATTAAGTCTCAGTAATAAGAGAGCAACTACAGCCGACTCGGGGCATTCTCTTTTAGGAGATGTCATGAACAATGTTTTACAATGGGTAGCAATAATACTACTCGCAATAACAATAGGAATTTTAATGAAATTAGGAGAAAGAGGAACAGAAATACTCAAATACTTTGAGGGTTGTAAACTTACAGCATATCAAGATAGTGTAGGAGTATGGACTATAGGCTATGGACACACCAAAGGTGTCTATGATGGCATGACTATAACTCAAGACCAAGCAGAACAAATGTTACTGAGTGAGCTTGAAGAGTACGAAGGCTATATAGAAAATATGGTAACAGTACCACTTACACAAAATCAATTTGACGCTTTAGTAGTATGGGTATATAATCTAGGGCCGACTAATTTCAAAAACAGTACCTTACTGAAAGAACTAAACGCTGGGAATTATAACGCAGCAGGACAAGAAATAACTAGATGGAATAAAGCAGGCGGAAAAGTACTGGCTGGTTTAGTGAAACGAAGGGAAGCAGAGGCCGAATTATTTAATGATACTTAAATTCAAAGGCAAAGAAATAGAAGTATCTAACAGTTTTATAAATGATTGTGGTATGCACGCAGCTCAAAGAGGAATGACTCTAGAGGAGTACATAGCAGAAGCATTTTCAATGTTAGAGAATAAACCAGTACATATCAAAGATGGAAAAGACGATTAACGACATAGTAGAAAAATCACATAACGCTTACAAAGGAAAGTTTTGGAATAGACGCTTGAAAGAGTTTCAAAGATGGAACACCTTACTAAAATGGGAAGCAGATTTTGAATCTTTCTGCAATAGAATGTGGTTGGATAATGAAGATGAAAATCTCACAATTCCAGCTGCAGGTAATAGATTGTCAAAAGATGAATACATAGATAAATATGAAACTTGGTTAGTAAAACAATTTAAAATTAAACAAACAGTAGACAGCACTTTTATATGAAAACACAAGACTACAAAATAACAATAACAGTAAAAGCCGATGTCACAGATAGAGCGGTAAAAGAATGGTTACCAGCAGCTTTAAATGAGGGCAACTTTCACTATAGACTATTAAAAGTATATAGTACAGAAATTGAGCCAATAGACAGAGGTGAACCTGATTATAAGTATCTAAACGATATGGATCAGGACTAAGACAACAGGAGAAGAATGGACGACGGCGAACCGAGTCAATTATACAAAACACTACTATTAGAACAAGAAATGAACCCCTCACAAGCAGTACAGGTTCTAATAGCATATTACAGAATGAGTGAGGAAGAGGCTAATTTGGTATCAAGAAATTACCATTTTAGACTGGGAGAAAAAAGAAATGTCAATGCCACCAGGCCAATTCAGCGGAGACATGGATAGAAATGAGGTTGAAATTGACCTTAGTAAATTCATGGCTTTGCTACAAGAGAAAGCAGAGTTAAAAGACAGAATACGAGAACTAGAAGATGTTAGTAATGTAAATCCATTCCAAAAATGGATATTTCTAGCACAATCAATTGACAGTTGGAGAATATTCCCTAGAATATTTCTAAGTATTTATATGTTTTTATTATATTTTGCAACATTTTGGTTCATGGATTTACCAGAACCAAGTTTAGAACAATCGGGCTTAATTTCGGTATTAGTAGGAGCAGGCGCAGCTTGGTTCGGACTATATGCTGGAACACATAAAGCTCCAACAGCAGGACAACAAGATAAAAAATAATGTTTACACGCATGGATCAAAGTACAAAAGAAGATTGGGAGCATATATCACAAGAACATATGCCCCACATTCTTGACATGCCTCGTCGCGTTATAAAGATGTTAGAGGAGTTAAAATACATAAAAGGAGGCTTTGCAGTAAATCAACTAGAACATTGTCTGCAAACCGCCACTCTAGCTAGAAGGGACAACGCAGACGATGAAATGGTATTACTATGTCTAATACATGATATAGGAAAAGTAATAAGTGTTCTTGGACATGGAGAGATAGCAGCAGAGATTGTTAAACCTTATGTCAGCGAGGATACTTATAACATTTTAAAATACCACCAAGATTTTCAAGGCAAACATTATTATCATTATCAAGGGAAGCCTAGAGACTTAAGAGATAAGTACAAAAATGAAAGTTGGTATGATAAATGTGTAAAATTTACAGATGACTACGATCAAATTGCATTTGATCCTCAGTACCAAAATGATACATTAGATAGCTTTATAGGACTTATTGCAGAAACTTTTAAAATACCAAAGTTACAATGAAGGCAAAGATATTATGGATATTAGTAATTATAGCAATATCGGGACTAGTAGCATTACCATTAATGTTTCCAAATCCACATTATCACGAATTTCATTCACCACCACAACCATATTATTACCCTAAAACACCATGATAGAAATCTATGATAGCGTCTTAATTGAAAGCCATAGAGAGCAACTTTATATGTTTAGTATAACAACTAATTATAAAATAGGTTGGGACGATACTGCTACATTTGAACATAGACAATACCCTTGTTTACATCATACTTTAAGTTCTAAGGAATGGGACGACCTAAGTATACTAGAAGGGTTGCAAGATATTAGTCTTAAAACTAAATTAAATGATTTATTGTTTAAGGAAGCTACTATTAATCTTGCTACACCTTCATCAATGCAGTTTCCTCATACGCACGGAAACACTATAGTTTTTACATACTACATAAATCCAGAGTGGAAAAATGAATTTTATGGGGAAACTATATTCTATAACTCTACATTAACAGAAAGTATCAAATCAATTTTATACAAACCAAATAGAGGTATTCTTTTTGACGGAGTTATTCCACACTCAATCAGACCAGCTTCACATATAGCGCCTAGTTATAGATTTACGCTCTCAATGTTTTTTAGAGATAGGAACTTCATTGAAGAAGCAAAAAATAGTTCTTGACACGGCACTTATTTTTTAGTATAATATAATAATGAAAAAAGTTAGATTTAGATTGCGAGACGATTTAACAGTAACTTTTCCACCACATTGGTCGGAAGAAGAAATGGACATTTGGGTAGCCAAATGGAAGAAATATAACAATAAATTACATTAGGAGGCTCTGTGACAACAGACGAAAAAGCAAAATTAAATGAGTACGGAAGATTTGTAAAATCTACAACATCATTAGAAAGTTTAAGTACACTTATGTTAGTGGAAAGATTAATGGAGTTACATGTACACACTCAAGCAGAATTTTCACAGCTCCTAACAGCATCTATCGGCATGCAAGCCGAATCTGGAGAATTTTCCGAAGTTATCAAGAAGATAGTTTTTCAAGGAAAAGAATTTACCGAAGAAGCAAAATTTCATCTCATGCGAGAGCTTGGAGATGTACTTTGGTATTGGGTTCAAGGCTGCACAGCTTTAGGATATACTCCACAGCAAGTAATGGAAGAAAACATTAGAAAGCTAGAAAGTAGATATCCTAATGGTTTCGAAGTCGTTAGAAGTGAAATTAGAGCAGAAGGAGATATATGACATTTTTAGACATATTTTTATTTCCATTTACTATGTTTGAGTATTTATTCTCACTCATGGCATGGTTATTTCTAGTGTCTTGGGTAATGATGACAGACTGGTACTTTGAAGTAAGCCAGACTATATCAGAAAGATACCGAGATTTAAGAAATAGAAAAAAATGAACTACGAATTTAAAGAGGATAAGGTAATACAGTCCTTAAAAAAATACATAGATAGTACCTATGAGAAGCATTATGGCTCAGGTAAATTTCAGGCAACTGAAGTTATCTTTGACGCAGATCATGGAGAAGGTTTCTGTATAGGGAACATAATGAAGTACGCACAAAGATACGGAAAGAAAAATGGCTATGATGAAAAAGACTTATATAAGATAATGCATTATGCAATTATTTTAATAGGACAAAAAATAAAAGAAGACGAAGAAGCACTAGAATATGATCGACAAATGAATTATGACGCAGACTGATGGCAATTAGAGGAATAAGAAAAAAAGCAGGAGAGAAACTAGACGAGGCAAACTTAAATAGGGTATCAGCATTACTTAATCAAGATAATCCGATAACTAAAAAAGAAGCCTGTGAAATGTTAAATATAAGTTATAATACTACAAGATTGAGTAGAATATTAGATGAACATAATGAAGTAGTATCTTTTCGAGAAGTACGAAAATCTCAAAATAGAGGTAAAAAAGCCACAACTTTAGAGATTAAAGAAGCTATTGAGTCTTATTTAAATGGTGAAACAGTATCGGATATATCAAAAAGATTATTTAGAAGCACTACTTTTGTTAAGAATATATTAGACAGAGTAGGAGTACCAGAGAAATTACCTAAAACAAAACGAAAAGGCCCAGCCTACTTACCAGATGAGTGTGTAAGTGAAAGTTTTGAAGAAGGAGAAAAAGTCTGGTCAGCAAGTTATCACGCTCCAGCTATAATTAAACAAGAATATACTAAAGAGTACCAAGACGCAAATGCAGGTATTAGGTATATAAATTATGAAGAAAAATATGGTTGTAGCTTATATAGTATTTGGGTAATTGAAGGTGATACCGAATGGAGTGACCACTTTGGTTATATGACAGGAGGATTTAACGCACATCAATTAGCCTACGACTTAGGAAGTTTAAAGCATTTAAAAGAATACGGCGTTAAACTCTAATAAAGGAGAAGTTATGGGACTATGGACAGTCATAGTTTCTGCATATGTTACTACTTGGATTATGATGATTTTTCGTACATGGTCACTTAGTATGTATATGATAAAAAAGAAGCAACCAGAAAATTTAATGATAAAGTATAGAAATCTAGCTTTTCTTACTTATATATTTTGTATGATACCATTAGTACCATTCATACCTCATGTAGCAGTAAGTAATAAAGCTAGAAAGAATTTCTGTATAGCATATGTAAACGCAGTAACAAAGGAAGAAAAATGAAAGAACAAATAAAAGATGCCCTAATAATGGGTTATCAAGGTGAAATAGCTAGAGCTAACGCGAATATAGAAGTATATATGAGAAAGCCTGTAGGTATAGGAGAACACCCAGATATACTAGCTGCAATAGACTCTGAAATAGAGAAAGCTGCACATGCTCAAGAAAAACTAGAGTATGTTGCTAACCTAGAATGATAATATGATACATTCAAAAGAACAAGTAAAGAACAAACTAGATGGGTTAAGAACTTATTTAAAAATGAATTTTGGACAACCCCTAACTCAAGATAAAATTGACCAATGTAATCAATTTATTACTGAGATAGAGGCGGAGTTCAACTCCAAAAAATAGTTCTTGACTCAGCACTCAAAATTTAGTATAATATATTAATGAGTGATAGATTTTATTTTCAACAAAAACAAAAAAGGAGAAGAACAATGGCATGGACTGACGAAAGCAAGGCCGAAGCCGTGAACTTATACACAGACGCTGACCCAACTCCAGAAACAAGTATGGAGATTGTTAAAGATATAGCTGACCAATTAGGAGAAAGTCCTAATGGTGTTAGAATGATTTTAACTAAAGCTGGTGTATATGTTAAGAAAGCTCCTGCAACTAGTTCCGCTAAATCCTCAACAGGTGGCGGGGGTAGAGTAAGCAAAGCAGACTCACAGCAAACTTTAAAAGATGCTCTGAGTGATGCTGGACAAGATATTGATGAGGACATCATTGATAAATTGACTGGTAAAGCTGCTGTTTATTTTGCAGGTGTTGTCAACGCACTAAACAACTAATCATACTACCATTATTACGAAGAAAGAGTTTTCTTAATAGTAATGGAGTATATTAGTGAAAAAAGACGAGTTTAAAGACTCAGTTAAAAACTGTGGTGACGCAGTAATAACATACAGGAGTACCAACTCTCGAAAAATCAAATATAATGTCTGTACCCTAGACTTTGATAATAAATACATACAGAATAAGAAGAATAGAGCCAGAGAGGCTAATGATACAGTTCTTTTATTTTGTTGGGATACCGATTCGTACAGGTTATTAAAACCATCGAATGTTACAAGTATTGTACCTTTAAGTTCAATACTTAAAAACAAATGAAGATATACGAAGCCCCAGAGGTTTATACAAAGTTAATACACGAAAATGCTGAGGGTACAGAGCAGGTTAGACTAACTATAAATGAATTTCGAGATACAGAGTACTTACATCTTAGAAAGTATTACTTAGACTTTGATGGAGATTTTAAGCCTACTAAGGACGGAGTAGCTGTGCCTATTGATTTTGAAAACTCTAGAGCATTGTTCGAGGGATTAGTAGAAATTTTATCTCTAGCAGAAAGTAAGGGTATCCTAGAAACTCACTTCAAAGATATTTTAGATAAAATTTACCTCAGTTAAATTTATTTCTTGACTTTACTTTCCAAATTTGTTATAATATACAAATGGAAAATGTAAAAGCACTTTTAAGGCGAGCAGCAATGGCATATTATAATGGTAAACCATTTATGTCAGATGAAGAATTTGATCGACTTGCAGAGTTACATAACTTTGAAGAAGTCGGAAGTGCTGATGGCAGATTTCCCCACACATATCGTATGTATTCATTACAGAAAATCTTCGATACCGAAGTAAACGATAAAAACCCTTTTCAAACTTACAAAAAGCCAGTCATTGTTAGTCCTAAATTGGACGGAGCAGCTGTGGCTTTGACTTATTTGAACGGGGAGTTACATAAAGTTTTAACAAGAGGAGATGGAAAAAAAGGATTAGATGTTACACATTTGGTAAAACACTTAGTACCAAATAAAATAACAGTAGGTCTATCCAAATCTTTATTACAAGTAACTGGGGAAATAGTCGCTCCAAAAACTATTAAGAACTCAAGAAACTATGCTGCTGGAGCACTTAATCTGAAAGATATAGAAGAATTTCAAACTAGAGAACTTTACTTTATTGCTTATCAAGCAGAGCCTTATCTAGCTGAAAGTTTTACAAATTCTATGGCAATACTAAGAAACAGTCTGGGATTTAGTACAGTACTAGACTCAGATTGGAATGACTATCCACAAGATGGATTAGTATTTAGACTAGATGATTACAAAGATTATGATGCACTTGGACATACTTCACGCCACCCTAGAGGAGCTTATGCTCTTAAAAGGAGACAAGAGGGAGTTATAACAACTCTAGTAGATGTTATATGGAATGTAGGAAAATCAGGAGTAGTCGCTCCAGTAGCTATTCTAGAGCCTGTAGAGATTGATGATGCAAGAATAAGTAGAGCAACTCTACATAATATGGCACATATAGAAGGCATGGGACTAGAAATAGGTTGTCAAGTAGAAGTTATAAGAAGTGGAGAAATAATACCTCGTATAGTTAGGAGAGTAGATTGATTGGAAGGCACATCGTGATAGGAAGACAAATAATGTTTAAAAAGTATATGGAGAAAAGAATGAATAGTTATCAATTAGTAGCTTATACATTTCTTGTTTTATTCATAGGGTTCCTTATGGGATACTATGCATAGTGGCAGGTGTATATAACGAAACTTACTTTCGTAATCACCCCGCAGAGATGGAAAAAGAGGGTGTCTTATACGGAATTGTCCTAGTAAACAGAAAAACATTTGAAAGAGAATGTATTAAAGTAGGAATCGCTTCAGGAAAGGACTGGAGACACATTGTAAAGCGTAGCAGAGGTTTTAAGGGGTACGATATCCGTATTCAAAGAACTTGGACTGATACTCTTTATCATGTGTGGATACAAGAACAGTACCTACATGAACTTTATGAACACGATAAATATGAACCAAAAATTAAGTTTGGAGGTCATACAGAGTGTTTCAAAATTGATTCGTTGATTCTGCAGGACTTTCCAAAAAATAGTTCTTGACATGGCAACTGAATTTTGATATAATATATATAAATGAGAAAAGAATTGCAAAAGATTATACCGCCTACAAATTGTCCTATATGTAGTACAGTTTTAGAGTGGGAAAAAGATCAGCTTTATTGTCTTAACCCTAGTTGTAGTGGTAAGACAACAAAAAGAATTGAGCATTTTGCAAAAACACTCAAAATAAAGGGACTCGGCCCCAAAACTGTAGAGAAACTGAAGATACAAACATTCTTCGATCTATACGAATTGCCTCTGGATATGATGATAGACGCACTTCAATCCGAGAAACTTGCAGTTAAACTGCACAGAGAAATTCAGAATAGTAAGAATACCGATTTAGTAGACTTATTACCTGCTTTCTCAATTAAGTTGATTGGGACTACGGCTTCTCAAAAAGTATGTGAAAAGATTAAATCGCTTTTAGATTTGAACGAGAAAGTATGTAGTGAAGCAGGATTAGGCCCTAAAGCAACAGAAAACTTACTAGATTGGTTTTACGAAGAATGGACAGACGGGTATGATCGACTACCTTTTAGATGGCAACAACTTACAAAGATTGAGCCTAAAAGCACTAATAAAGGTATCGTCTGTATTACAGGAAAACTAAAAAGCTATAGAACAAAGGCAGCCGCAAAACAAGTATTAGAAAAAAAGGGCTACCTTGTCAAAAATAGTTTAACAAAAGATGTAACTATTTTAGTAAACGAAGGCGGAGTCGAATCCGCAAAAACGCAAGCAGCCCGAGAACGGGGTGTTCAAATAATAACAAACCTAAAAACAATTTTTTAAAAATTACGGAGAAAAAAATGGCATTACCTAAATGGACAGATGAAAGAACTCAAAGTCTCACAGACTTCGTGGGTTCAGAAAGCCCAATCTCTCAAGCAACAGTTGCCGCTGCAGCTGAGCACCTAGAAACTTCTACAAGAAGTGTTTCTAGCAAATTGAGAAAAATGGGATTTGATGTAGAGCTAGCATCTTCAGTATCTCACAGAACTTTTTCTGATGAGCAAGAAGCTACTCTCTCACAATTCGTTACTGACAACAGCGGTCAGTACACTTACGCAGACATTGCGTCTTCTTTCGAAGGCGGACAATTCTCTGCAAAATCAATACAAGGGAAAATTCTTTCAATGGAATTAACTTCCCATGTAAAACCAGCTGAGAAGCCTGAATCAGTCAGAACTTACTCTCCCGAAGAAGAAGCCACATTTACTTCAATGGTAAATGACGGAGCATTTGTAGAAGAAATCGCAGATGCACTTGGCAAGACTGTTAATTCAATAAGAGGAAAGGCTCTTAGCTTACTTAGGTCTGGCGACATTGGCGCTATACCTAGACAAAAGGTTACAAAAGGCTCTTCTAAAGCCGACCCTTTGTCTGAATTAAATGGTGATATCGGAGACATGACTGTTGAAGCTATCGCTGATGAAATCGGCAAAACTGTAAGAGGCGTTAAAACAATGCTAACTCGTAGAGGGTTAACTTGTGCTGATTACGATGGCGCTGCTAGAAAAGAAAAAGCTTCTAGCTAAATTTCGTTAATTATAAGGCAGGAGGTCAGTAGACTTTCTGCCTTTTTTGTGGAGGACAACATTGTCAATAAATTTAACTTCAGCCCTGCTGAAGCAGATTATTACGCAGGAAGATTTTGATACTTGGGGTAGCCTAAGGGAGAACTATTTACCTGCAGAATATCAAGCGATTCACAGAACTATTAGTACACATCTGAAAAATTTTAATCAGTTACCTACATTTGAAGATTTAAAATTATCTATTCGTGATAGAAAACTACAAGAAAAAGTCTTTGCTATAGAAGCCGTTGAGGTTGATGTAGACGCATGGATTTTATTAGAGTATTTAAAAAATGAATATACACAAGTAGAAATTCTAGATGAATTAGATAAATTCATAGAAAAGACAGTAGCTATATCAGCCGCTGAAGAGAATGTAGAATCGTTACAACAAATAGTTTTAGATATTGCTGATAGAGTGGATTTAAAACCACCTGAAGAAGATATGAGAAGTATTAATCTATTTGATTCTGATAAGAATTTAAGAAAATACTTACCACTTGGGCTTAATGATGATTATGACCAAGCAATGAAATTCTCCCCCAGAGACTTGGTACTTGTAGGAGGTCGTAGAGGAGCCGGTAAAACACTTACTTGTGTTAATATTGCAAGTAATGTTTATAATCAAGGTAGAAGTTCTATATATTTTACAATAGAAATGGATAGTCGTTCTATACTTCAAAGAATGTGTGCACTAGGAGCTAGAGTGCCAGTAGGTAGACTATCTACTCGAAATCTTACAGATGTTGAGTGGAATAGAGTAGCAGAATGGTGGGCATCAAGATTTGAAAGTGGACAAGAAGATTTACCAGCTTTCTATGAAGATAGAGACTTTGATGAATTTCATAAAACTCTCACGAAGAAAAAACTTACAAAAGACCGACAGCTTGATGTAGTTTATGACCCAGCACTAAGTTTATCTCGTATTCGTAAAGAATTAGAAAGCAAACTTAGTCAAACAGATGTGGGTGTTATAATAGTAGATTATATAAATCAAGTAAAACGAAGCAATGTACCAAGCCGTTCTGGTCAATATGATTGGACAGAACAAATCGAAGTTAGTAAAACTTTGAAAAGTATGGCACAGGAATATGAAGTTCCTGTATTTTCTCCTTATCAAACAGATAATACAGGAGAAGCAAGATTTGCAAAAGGTATTTTAGACGCAGCAGATGCGGCATTCACTATAGAGACTTGGGCTCCAGAAGATGAATGTATTACATTTAATTGTACTAAAATGCGTAGTGCAAAAATGGAAGGATTCACAAGTGTTATGGACTGGGAAACACTTAAAATAGGACCTCAGTCAACGATGAACCCAAAAGACAGAGCAAAAATTAGAGACGCAGTAGCAACAGGAGAAGAAATATATGACGCAGTATAGTGATAAAGTAGAAGAAGTCAGATTAAAACAAGCAGCCGAGAACTGGGGTAAGCAAGTTAAACATTTACATTTTAATAATGGAATTGAAGAAATTAAATTTCAGAATGGAGATGTACATTTTCATGATACAAATACAGGAAAGAAGTGGAGAGTCTATAATGTAGAACCTCAAAATCTAGTAGAGATGTATCAAAGATGGAGGGCAACTTATCGTGGTAAGTGATAGAATTGGAAAAAAATCTGCAAATTTAGTAGCTGTTCCACCTTTTGAAGTAAGAAAAGTAACAACTAGTTTTATTTTAAAACAGGAGACAGTTAAAGAAAACATACGGAATGTACCACTTAATGAACCTCTAGTAGAAAGTATACAAAATGAAGGATTCAAAAACCCAATATTAACTATGGCAAATTGGTACCCTTTAGCAGGTAGTCAAAGAGTCCGTGCAGTTGCACATATAGTAGATAATCTAGACCCAAAATTTAATTTAGATATAGAAGTACATAGATTTTTAGCAGATTATCATAATGTATTTTATCTTTGGGCAGACGAGGATTTTAGGAAAAAAGCAATAGCCATCTGGTTCCAACTTCAAGAATTAGTATTTAAAAGCCTGTACTATGACCATGAAGTTGACGGGCAAGGAAGAAAGATGACAGATTATGAAGATTTAGGTGAAGAACTTAAATGGGAGCATGATGACTGAATTTCTTGAAGCTTTTTTATTACAAACTACTAAGATACTTATTTTTGTAGTACCTATATTAATTATTGCATTTTTTATATCATGAGAGTAGAAGAACTATTACAAGAAAAGAATTTAGATTTTAAAGTATCTGGACGAGATTATTTAGTAAAATGTTTAAATCCAGAACATGAAGATACTAACCCTAGTATGAGAATTGATAATATAACAGGAATTTTTCATTGTTTTTCTTGTGGCTTCAGAGGAAACTTATTTAAGCACTTTGGAGCAGCAGCTAACTACTTAGAGATAAAAAGACAGAAACTAAAAGAAAGAATTGAAGAAACAAGAGCATCAAGTATAGGTCTTGAGTTTCCAAAAGGATTTACTCCTTATGTTGGAAACTGGAGAGGTATTAAACCTGAAACCTATAAAGAATTTGATGCATTCTTACACCACGATAGGAGTTTTAATGGAAGAATTGTTTTTCCTATTCGTGACATTACAGGGAAGGTGGTAGCTTTTAACGGTAGACATATGACTATGACGGAAACGCCAAAGTACTTAATATATCCTCCACAAGCCGTACTACCACTTTACCCCTCTAGTGTAAAACCTATAAAAGGCAAGGTAATTCTTGTCGAAGGGATTTTTGATATGATAAATCTTTTCGACAAGGGTTTATCTAATGCAGTTTGTTGTTTCGGAACAAACAATGTAGATGAAGATAAACTCGCTATTTTAAAAATGCAAAATATTGACGGAGTTGATATAGTATTTGATGGTGATGAGGCAGGTCAAAAAGCTGCCGAAAATATAAAAGGGATAGCAGAACGACTAGGACTCCTTAGTAGAAATGTGAACTTAGGTGATCATATCGATCCAGGCGCTCTAGCAGAAAGCAAGGTTATAAACCTTAGTGATAGACTTTACAACTAATATAACAAGGAAACTAATTATGACAACAACAAAATTTACAAAAAAACAACTTTATTTTTTAAAAGATATATGTGATGAGCCTGAGGCAGAGTTCATTCAAAAATTTAGAGAAGAGTGGCCAAAAAGCTCAATGACTGACAGGCAGATAACAGTACAAACAGATACAATGAAAAACTGGCCTTATGAATTCGAAAAGTATGTAGAACAGCATACAAAGAGTATAAAGAAATGGGTTAAATGGACAGAAGAAGAAGAAACTTATTTAAAGGAAAATTATGTACATACAAATACCCAAACTGGTCGCAAGAAGAGTACTTTGTATAAAGATATAATAATTGCTTTAGAAAAAATTTCTGGTAATCAGAGAACACCTGCTAGTGTTCGTCGTAAGCTAACAAGACTGAGAGCACGGGCTGGAGCACATATTAAACCCCACCTAATAATATCTGTTTCATTAGATGCATACCCGCTTCACCCAGATTTAAAACTTAAAGAAGGAGAAACTTTAGATAAAGGTGCAGATTATCCGTATTCTGTAGTATGTAACAAAGGCCATGAAACAAAAAAAGAGCCCATTGTTTTCCATAAAGGTTGTTTAATATGTGCTCAATCAAAGCCTCTGTTTAAACATCATAATCCTTTAGAAGCAGGAATTTTTTATTGGGGAGATTTAATTGACTCTAATCTTAATGATTTTAAATTAGGAAAAACTCTAGAAAGGAGAGGAGTAGACAAACGAGCAGAAAATTATGGAACTTTTGAGTACGAGGAAGTACATAAACCCATAGGTGAGGTAGAAGAGTTTGAACAGTATATGAAATTAAGATATGAAGAGTATGCTACTCATAATCCTATGTTAAAAGAGAACGGTAGCACAGAATGTTTTGATAAAATAGTATTACCAGATTTAAAATGGTTTATAAATATATGGACTACCCAAGGATTACCTGAGGTTAAAACAAGACTTGACATGGCACTTAAAATTTGATATAATATAATAATGAAAATTGCACTTATAGAGACAAAACCAAGCGTAACAAACTATGAAGATAGGTTTGAGCGAGCCTTTGAGTTCGATAGGTATGCTTTATGTTCAGATAAGAGCAAGAAAAAAGTTTTAAAAGCAGATGTCGATATAGATATTGACATAGATGAATACGACTGGATTATTCTAGTTGGTTCTGAAGCATTGAAAATGTACACAAAAGCAACTTCTGTTACAGAGTATAGCGGCAGGGTTATAGATGATAAGTTTCTGCCAGTCATCAACCCTGCAATGCTTTCTTTTAAACCTGAAGCTCAACCTATGTGGGACGAGAGTAAAAATAATATAATTAAATTTATTAGTGGAGATTTGAAAGTAGTAAAAGTAACTGAAGAAAATGCTATAGGAATTGATAATGTTCAAGAACTTTATAGATTTTTAGATAATGCTTTGACACACGATAATCAATTTATAGCACTTGACTCAGAAACTACGGGATTATACCCAAGAGATGGATATATGATTGGTTTTAGTATATCGTATGAAAAAGATAAAGGAGCTTATATACTTACAGACATAATAGACCAACAAGCAGAAAACATGATGCAAGAACTTTTTGAGAAAAAGACAGTAGTATTTCATAATGCAAAATTTGATTTAGCTTTCTTTGAGTATCATTTTAATTTTAAGTTTCCTCGTTTTCATGATACCATGCTTCTTCATTATTGTTTAGAAGAACAGCCTGGAACACATGGACTAAAACAACTTGCAATGAAATATACTCCCTATGGAGACTATGAAAAACCTTTACAAGATTGGATAGACGCATATAGAAAATCTCATAGAATACTTAAAGCTGATTTTACTTGGGATTCTGTACCATATGAAATAATGAAAGAATATGCTGCTATGGACGCAGTATGTACTCTACTGATATTTGAAAAATTATATCCAGCAGTTAGAAAGAATAATAAGCTATGGTCAGTATATGAAAATATATTAATTCCAGCATGTAGATTTCTAACAGATGTTCAAGATACAGGAGTTCCTTTTGATAGAGATAGATTAGCAAAAGCTGCTGTTTTAATGCAAGAAGATATTGATGAAGCAGTAGATAAACTATATGAATTTGATGAAGTACAAACTTTTGAAAGGCTACAAGAAAAAGAATTCAATCCTAATAGTACAGTACAATTACGAACATTATTATTTGATTATGCGGGATTAAAACCTTCTAAAAAGACGGCAACAGGAGCCTACTCAACAGATGCAGAAGTATTAAAGAAACTTTCTGAAGAACATAAAATACCAAAACATATTCTTAGTATTAGACAAAAGTCAAAAATCAAGAATACTTATTTGGATAAAATTTTACCACAGCTCGATGGAGATGATAGATTAAGAACAGGTTTCAATATTCATAGTACAACTTCTGGAAGATTATCTTCTAGTGGTAAAATGAATATGCAACAAATACCTAGAGATAACCCTATTGTAAAGGGTTGTATAAGAGCAAAAGAAGGTAATAAAATAGTTGCTATGGATTTAACTACAGCAGAAGTTTATGTTGCAGCTGTGCTTTCTGATGATTTAAACCTACAAAAAGTTTTTAAAGATGGAGGAAACTTTCATAGTAGTATTGCTAAATTAGTATTTGGTCTATCCTGTGATGTAGAAGATGTAGCTAAACACTATACAACAGAAAGGCAAATGGCAAAAGCTGTTACTTTCGGAATAATGTATGGAGCAGGGCCTAGTAAAATATCTCAACAAGTAACTCAAGATTCAGGAAGATACTTTAGTATTCAAGAAGCACAAGAAGTTATTGACGATTATTTTAGACAGTTTCATAAATTAAAAAGTTGGATTAGTAGATGTGAGGCACTTATTATGAATCATGGCTTTATATATTCTCACTTTGGAAGAAAAAGAAGATTACCTAATGTAAGGTCAGATAATAAAGGAGTAGCAAGTCATGAAGTTAGATCAGGCTTAAACTTTTTAGTTCAGTCTATAGCTTCAGATATTAACTTATTAGGAGCAATTGATACTCATAATGTAATAAAAGATGCTGCATATAACGCAAAGATTTTTGCTCTTGTTCATGACTCAATACTTGCAGAAGTAGAAGAAAGTGCTGTAGAGGCATATCAGTATGTGGTTAAAGAGTGTGTTCAAAGAGATAGAGGATTAAGTATCCCAGGCTCTCCAGTAGGTTGTGACTTTGATATAGGTGATGACTATTCATTTGGAAAGTTTGAGGATAAATATGATTTATGACGCACTAGAGTTTCCTTTATTTGTTGTACATACAGACAATGTAGAACAAATAGACGGCATTCTATGGGTAGAAGATCAAGTGCTAGACGACACGAATATGAAAGGAGATACTATAGGAATAAGAAGATTAAAAAGTCCTATGAAAAGTATGTATCCTTTAAAGTATATGGTTAATGATATACCAGACCTATTAAATCATCAAGGGAAGCATTACATTGATAATTCAGGTTTCTTTTTCACTAAGGAAAAGAAACATATAGTAGATTTAAAATATCATAAAATATTGAGAGTAGATAAAAAAACTATAGCGAGTACGCTATGGATTAAAGATTGCCCTTTCCCATTTACTCTTAAAAGGCCGTTGCCCGAGAATGCTTCTTGGGCAGGGGTTCTTCATAGGGCAGGAATTCCGTGGATTTTATATGATATATCTGAAGAAAAGAAAAAAGATACTTGGAGAAAAGTATGAAAGTAAATATGTTAACCGCAGATTTGGAACTACTTGAAAAAAAATTTGAAATTGAAAGTATAAAACTTATAGATATATTTCAAATAGTAGGTCATAGACATGAACAAGCAGG
>VTLG01004641.1_pt1 | contig 16436 bp, 9 predicted proteins | sample 4694571 | NCBI WGS metagenome assembly VTLG01 (sample SAMN12604809, study PRJNA352737) | marine metagenome | biome: ENVO:00000447; feature: ENVO:00000209|ENVO:00000569|ENVO:01000036; material: ENVO:00002151; isolation source: viral sequences binned using virsorter ...
GCTGATCTTATCCAACCTCCAGGACCTACAGTTTTGCCTTTAGGGATTGTCTTACACTTCTTATCTTGATAGCACCAATACTGCCCATCTGGACATTTCTTTGCTTCTGTTGCTTCTCCCATAAATCCGGAGAAATTTTTCTGAATTTTCATAGCCCCACAATAGTTAAAGGATCGGTTGTAACAGTTGCTATTCCAGCACTACTAACAGTCACTCTATTACTTTCAAAATTTATTTTACTTGCGTTATCTAAGGTGGTTCCATCACTCTGAATACCAACTTTTCCTCCGCCATTTATTGTACTAAGAAGTGTAGGCATTGTTAATCTCCTTAAGCATTAGCGGTCTCTAAAACAGAAACAAGAATTTTCAAAATACTATTTGTACCTGCAGTAGCAGTGACATAATCACTTGTTTCTAATACCAATTTTCCATCTAAAGGAATATATGCGTCATTAGCAGGAACACTTGCTGCATTGATAATTTGAGTAGTTGTGCTACTTCTTACATGCGCCATAGTAATTGTAGCCGCTGCTGAACCAGTATAATTGGTTACATGTGCATAAAGAATAATTCCCGTATACCCTGTAGGAGCAGTATAAACTGTCTGCGGTGAGGTAGTAAGTTCTTTAGTGTATGTTTTAAATCTATTAAGTGCTAATGCCATTTAACTTAGTGCTAGGATAAAGGGTGTCATTTCATTAAATAAACTCTTAGAGAAAGATCTTCCACTAATTGTACCACTGCTTTGGTTGATTTGCAAATCGTCACCTATTCTAAAGTTACCTGATTGATCCGTGCTTGTATAGAGAACTAATCCGCCAGATTCTACAAGAACTTCATTTGCTTGAACAGTAACACCACCACGTTTTGGAGTTGCTTCTGTAATATTATTTCCAGCACCTACATATTCAAATGTATGTGAACTAGCAATAATTTTACTTGCTTGAGCAAAGTAAGCAGTGGAACCAACACCAACTGTATTAAGTAAATTGGTATCAAGAGTTAATGTAGTAATTCCAGATACTACTGGAGTTGAACTATTTATTTTATAATATATTGGATACATGGTTGCAGTTGCTGCAGCATTTGAACCACCTCCACCACTGATTGTGACATCTGGAGTTTCTGTATATTGACTTCCACTACTAATAATAGTAATAGAATCAACCGTTTCATTTTCTACAGTAGCATATGCAGTGCAAGTTTCCCCATTTGGTCCTCCCGGATCATCAACTGTTACAGTAGGAGTAGAAGTATATCCACTTCCCTTATTAGTCATGGTAATCTTTGTTACCTGTTCATAAAGAGTATGGAAATAAACAAGTTGTCCATCATAAGGTCTATCTACTTCAATCTTTGCTTTACCTGCAGTAGAACCTGCACCTGCATAATAATGTGCTACAGTAGATATTCCAAGATTAACTTTAAATTTAGTAGCAGCTGGAATTGATTCTACATCAAATACAAAAGGTCTTCTATATGGATAAGTCTTACCACCATAATCACAAGTAAATCCAATACCAGATAAAGTAACTCCCATTCCTACCTTAAAGTTATGTGCAGCAGTAGTAGTAATAGTAGCAATACCTGTGCTATGAGTATAATCGACTCCTGATATAGTATATTCATCTGTGTCTATATTAATAATTGCTTCTTTTTGAGATACAGTAGCACTTGATGTAACAATACCAGAATACTGTAAATCACTAAGACCATTAGCAACTAAACCATAAGTTCCAAAACTACAGTTACTATTTGCTACATCTGCTTGACCACCTGTATGACAAGTAATTGCTTTATCGCAACAAATAGTGAATACGGAAACTAATTGAGCAAATCCATTATTAGTAACAGCAACACCTACACCACCCTGATTATATTGAGTGAAAGCATCAACGTTCATTGCTTTCAATAATCGTGCTTGATCTCCATCAATGTATATTCCAGTTCCTGTTGTTGTTTGACTTGTGCAATTCTGAATATAAGGTCCTTTCCATGCACCACCACCTACATTCTCTGCAATTTCAGTAGTTGGGAATCCTACCGCAGCAGCAGGTGCAAGATGATCCTTAAAGGTCATATTAGCCAATTTAGTGGCTTTCCTTACATGGAATAGATCTTTTGTAGGTGTAGATGGACTTACATTTACAGTTCTTTGATCATCTCCAACTACAGACACATAAGCAGGAACTTCAATGGGGTTACTCTCGACATAGTTACCAGAAAGAACTTTAACTGTAGTTCCTGATTGTGCAGCACCAACTGCGCCAGCAATCGTTAAAAATGCATTATCAATAGATGTTCCATTATTAGTATCACTTCCATCCTTAGCAACATAATAAACATTAGGTGCAGAGTTAATACCAGTTGCAGTAGCAGCGATAGAAACGTTGTCACCAATTGTAATACTAGAATTGGTAATTAATACATCTTCATCACCAATCTCAATTTGATTAGTATTTCCATCAATAGTAACAGATCCAGAACCTACAGTAAGAACTCCAACAATTCTAGTATCACCATGAATTAAAACACTTGTTCCAGCAGCTCCAGGATTACCAACAACCAATGAATGTCTTCTATTGGTAGTTCCTATTCCAATACCACCTCCAGTTACATTAATACCATCTTGGAAGGTGCTAATACCAGTAGCATCTACATGAGTTACATCATCATATGTAATAGTTCCTGCAACAGAAACATTTCCAGTAAAGTATCCATCTCCTTGAACATATAAATGATAATCAGCGTTTGCCTGAGTGGTGCCAATACCTACCTTTTTACTGGTGCTTACACCAACACTATCAACTGTCCAAGTTCCTGCAGCACCTACAGCACCTCCTGCAGACGGTTCAAATCTACTACGTGCAGTGCTCCATCCTATAGTCCAACCTTCTGTCTGAATACCAATATTTGCTCCAGAACCTAAAACAACATCTTCAAGGTCAGTTATAACGCGAGCACCACCTCCACCTAAAGATGCTAATTGATCCTCAACTCTATTAGTAAATAAACGATATTTCTGTGCTAATTGTTGAAAGTCTGTTGCTTTACGATCTAAAGGAGTAAGAGGATCAGAATTATCAGTACTTGGAGGTTGGGCTAAAAAACCTTCCTGTAATTCATGTTGTGTTTCTTGTAAATCTTCAACAATTCTATAAAGTTCTTTAATATTAAGTGAGTTGTCTTCACTTAATTCTGAAATACTCTTCTTTAATCGAATGATATCTTCATCGTAATATCTTACTTTTGGTAAGTTATCAATATCCTCTTTTAGGGTATCAAAATATTCCCTAAGAGAATCTGTAATAACATTTTGAGACTCAACATTCTTATTATTAAAGTCCCCTATCTGTTCATCGACATTCTTTCTAAGAACTTCAAATTTTCCTAAAACGAATTTTTTTAGTTTTCTATCATCATCTTTAAACTGGTCACGATGTTCCCATATCTTTATAACAGTCTCTTTTAATTCCTGATATATCTTATCTTTTGTTTCTTTTAAATTCTCTTGAAGATCTTTAATTTCAACTCTTTTTTCAAAATCCTTAGTATCCAGATCTTCTGCTAAATTCTGAATATCTAGATCTAATTTATCTTTAAGATTTCCTAAATTTCCCTGAAGTGTTTCATAATTTTCATGAACTACATCAAAAGTATTACCAATCCATTTAAAATCAGGAATAGTAGTATTTTTTATCTCCCAAATTTCTTTTCTAACTTCTTCTCTTAAAGTATTAAGATCATCATCATAATATCTTATTTCTGGAAGATTAATGATCTCCTGTTTAAGAAGTTCGGCTTTATCTTCTAAAGAAGTTATTTGATCATCATAATGCTTTATCTGAGGTAATTTATCAACATATTCCCGGACAATATCAATCTGCTCACATATTGCTTCTACTTCTACATCGTAATCTTTTACTTCTGGACGGCTGTTTAATTCTGCTGCTACAAAAGCAACTTGTTCAGAAAGTTGTTTTAATTCCTTATCATAATACTTAATTTCAGGAACATCTGGAATATCCCTTCTTAAGTCATTAATTAGACGTATTACTTCTGTAAGATCTTCTGGTTCTTCTTCCTCTTCTTTTTCCTCTTCTTCTTTACCGGCTCCCCCACCAAAACCACCTTGTTCGCCAGGATCATTTGCTCTCATAGTAGGTTCTTCTACTATGAATTCCTCAACTGAAGGTAAATCTTCTTCTTTTATAATATCTTCAGCTGATGGTAAATTGCTGTTATCTTCAGCAAAATCATCAATTGACGGTAACTTATCCGACATTTTATTAGTAACCTTTGTACTTCGGGATTTTTCTCCCTATCTTACTTATTTAGAAGAACTGCTAAGGTCACTCTCCTTTATCATTTTTGCAAGTTCTGCTGTAGATCCTACAAAGAGTGCATTATTAACTGTATTAGGTCCTTTAGGTTTAGATTCTTCTTCAACATCTTTTAACTTCTTCTGAAGATCCATTAATTTATCAGTTGCATCAGAAACACTCTTAATTAACTGTCCAGCAACCTCATATGCTCTGGGCATCTCACTCTCTTGTGCAAGTTCAAGAATACCATTAATTGCCTCCTGACCCTTCTCTATAATACTATAAAGATTACCACGGGTATACTCATAGTCCTTATCAATATCATCCTTATTAAGTCTATCAGGTTTTTGAATTCCAACCTTAGGAGTTTCAATTTCCTTTTCTTCTACTACAACTTCAGTAGGAGCAATATTGAAAGTTTTATCTAATTGTTTTGCCATGCTTATGAGAATACTCCATCAAATCCAAAGTCATCTCCTACCTCAATTAAATCATTATCATCAGAAGTTATCGTACCAATATCAGCACCAGCTACATGAGTTGCAGCAATTGTTCCATCTTGTCCTCTCACCACTGTTATCTGGTTACTGCTAATACTATCAACATACATTGATTCATTATCAATAACAATGTATTTGTTCTCAGTAAGAGAACTTCCACTATTCACCTCAAAGATTGTATCTACTAGACTTATATCATTAGTGAGATTAGTAGCAACAACTCCATCATAATTCTTAGTTGCCCTTGGAGTGACAGAGTAAGTAAGATCTCTTCCTCCAGTTCTAGCTTCTTTACCAGACGAATCGGCAGCAATATATCCAATAGAAACCTTCTTGATTATATCTGCAGCAGTAGAAGATACTGGTCCGAATAGATATGTTTTTGCACTAAATCTTAAAGTATATAATAACACTCTTCTTGTACTAAAATCACCTTCATATTGATCATCCATTGTAATATTTTCTAGAATAACTGGAATATCTCTTTTCTCTCCAATAGATTTTACAAGATCAACTGATAATGCATATGCAGGTTGAAAATATGGTACAATTTGCTCTACAATTTGAAGTGCATCATCATTTAATTTTGTCATGATGCTAAGTTCAAAATTCATGTTATAAGGAACAGGCATATATGTCTTTTTCTCTGTTGCTTTATTAGAACTATCTGGTGCAAGAAATGTTTGAGTTGTGGTTACTTTTCTTGAAGGATCATAAGTCAATCCAATAAATTCAAATGACATTCTTGGTAATGTAATTTGAACTGGTTTATTAAGATCCGGAGATTGTTCAAGACGTGCTAAAAACTTTTGAGTCGGTCCATAAGCCAAAGGAACTCTAATGACACTTCCAACGTCATCATCACTATCCGTATGTTTGATGGAAATTGTATTAAACAACGTACCAAACGAGATGATAGTTTTTCTTAATATTTCGTGATAAAAATACTCAAACATTACTTAATACACCTATCAGCTCTATTTATGGATCACCAAATGGGTTACTATCCGAGAAGTCTAATATAGAGTCTGCTGCAGTTTCAATATTATCATTATCTGCAAAAGCAGTGACATCATCATCAAGATTTATAACTCTTAATGCTCTTGTAGCATTTTCGCCTACAATATCTTCTCCTCTTGTCCATGTTCCATCAACTATCTTAATTTCTAAAACACCTGTGCTAGAATTCCAACTATTAACCACAGCACTAGTACTACTTGCTGCACCAGTAACAGTTTCTCCAACTTCATAATCTCCAAATGCACCCGTATCTGGAGCACCTATTGTAATCGTAGGAGTATCACCTACAGTATATCCAACACCTGCATCTCTCCATCTAATAGCAGTAACAATACCTGCAGAACTTATAAGTGCTCTTGCAGTTGCAGTTGTACCTACTCCAGGAGCAGCAAGGGTTACTATTGGTTCATTAACGTATCCAGAACCCCCTGCAGTAAGCGTAACGATACCAAGTGTGCCATCTGCTATTTCGCTTGTTGCAGCGGCACCTACACCTGTCTTGTGGATGAATCCAATACCAGGTGCAACAGTATATCCATAACCAGTATTTCTTATCTCTACTCCTTGAACTTTCTTAGAGGTGATTCCATCACAATCTATAAGATTAGAGATTAACGTTGCAATTCCTACGGCATCTGTTCCACTGGATGGAGCAGAACTAATAGCAACTCTTGGAGCAGTGGTATAATCATTTCCTCTATCAGATATAGTAATCTTTCTCAATCCACCTTCGGTTACAATTCCAGTAACAGCAGTTGCTTGAACAGCATCTGTAACCAATGTAAGAGTCTGAATATATCCCTTATCAACTACAGTATCATCAATATCATCTATACCAACATCAACAACTTCATCCTCATAACGGAAGAGTTCACATCTTAATTCATAAACATAATTCTTTTGTAATTGGTAGAATGGCTTTTCATGCTCAACATACTTAATTTCAAATAGTCTATCTCCTAAAGGAAAATAAATTAAATCTCCTTCTTTAGGTCGAGTCGCTAATTCTATATTAGGTATATTTTCAATAAGAGGTGTAATATAACTGCTATATCTTTCCTGAGAAATAATAAGATTTAAATCATCTAATTCCTGAATTCCAAACTTAGATAATAAAGTTCCTACTCCCTCATAACCTTCATAAGTATCAACATATGCTTCTATAGGATATGCATCAGTAAACTTGGATTCAATTACCTCTTTAATAACAGTATTTTTTGTCACATACTGTCTTGGGAGATAATAAACCTCTATTCCATAAATTTTAAGCTGCTCATTAATTAAATCTTGAACAAGATTCTGTTCACTTACTGCACCTTGTTGAAAGTAGGGATTAAGAGCCATGGCATTAACCTACCATATCTAACGGTGGCAACTCATAGGTACTGGACATTCTTTCCATTAAAATATCAATGTCCTTTTGACCATCATCATATATTTGCCTACCATTAAGTTCTATCCCTCCTGGAAGTTTTACTCCTCCAAACTTAAGTAAATTTTGTCCCCATTGCCTCTTCATTAAAGCTGTAGCATACTGCTTCAAAAACTGAGAATTCCAAACTCTACCATAATCAGAAGGATCAAGAAGTCTAAAACAATCTATAATCAACCAATCCCCCTCATTAACACTATCCCAATCTATATCTAAATATAACCTATCTTGTCTTTTATTGAATCTAATTTGCTTTTCTGTAGTTAGAAGAAAATTAATATCTTCCAAATACGTTCTAGTCATTGCATAAGTTAAAAGTTCAGTCGCACCCCAAAAATAAATATCATTCAAAAATAACTGATATTTCACACTAAACATATTATTAGTAATAGTGTTACTTCCATCAAAATGGAATATTTTATAAACACCAATAACTTCAGGAGGTATTTGTAAAAAGTTATTATTTTCTTCGTAAGAAAATGTACTTGTTATACCAACTGTAGATGTTGCCGTAGTAGTTGTTATTCCTACAGGACTAGCAGTACCTGGACCTGCTCCCCTATCAATATCCGCTTGAGTTAATTTATATTTTAAATATGTCTGTGCTGCACCGTCAAATGTTCTTTCCTGAAACATCTGAAGAGCATCATCAATCAAATCCTCACACTGTTCCGATGCAAGGTTGATCTCCAATACAGGAGCACCCAACTGCCTTAAACAATATGTTTTAAAATCTGTTCTACTTGATGGTTGCATTTAGACAATAACCCTTGATATATTTATGGAGATGATGAAATACCTGCTACTACTAAAACAGTTCCCTGTGCCACATCAAATATTGTTGAAGCAGTTCCTGCTCTAGTAAAGGTTACTGCAGTTCCTGGCATTACTTGTGCTGATGCTGTATTGGCAGCTCCAACTTCAACTACATTAGTATTAGTTCTTACTCCAACAACAGGAGCATTTTTTACAGTAGAGAAAGTAACCGAATCACCAACAGCAACATTAGTTTTCGCATTTATAGTAAATGCAGTAGTTCCAATTCCCGCAGTAGATCCTGCAGAAATAGCAGTAGTTAATATAGTTTCAGTTTCCGTATCTCCTGTAAGTAAGAGATTCCAAACATATCTTCCTGCACTTAAATCATTAGTTTGAGTTGCTGCTAAAGAAACATTAAATTTACCACCAGCAGCACTTGTAAATCCGACATTAAAAGTTCTATTTGCACCTAATGTTGCTCCTACAGCAACACTTTTTGCCATTTGAGCAGAACCACTCCAACCGGTAAAATCAAAAGCATCCGAATTAGGACGTGTAATGGTAAAACCATCCTTAAAAGTTGATCCGGTGTTAATCTTTAAATTAACTCCTTGAGCAACTCCAGCATCAGTATCAAATTTAAAGGAATGTTGTGCCATTAGATACTTCTCTCTGCTAGGGCTTTAAGTAAAGATTTAATCTCACCAATTTCAGATTCTAAATTATCAAGTCTTTCTTTTTCACCTTCTTGAAATTTCTTTCTACTAATATAGGAATTATGATCAGAACTATTAGTATTAATAATAGCATTTGATTTAGTATCTCTAAAGAGATAATTTTCACCTTCCACTGGTATTAAATTATCAGTCATATCAAGCAAGAGCGATGGCTCTAATATCCTGAATAACAGGAACAAGGGCTTGATTTGTTGAAGTCATTATTAATTTTATTCTAAAGATCTTAAATGCTGGAAGTTCATCAATTGTCCACTCAATTTCTTTAAATGATCTAGGACCAGGGACATAATCATATAATGAATTCTTCTTCAATTGAACATCAGGTGTTCCATTATTTGCTGAAGGAGAAATTACTCTACCATATGATCTACCACTATCAAGATTAGCGAATCCTGGGAATGGAGTAAAGATCACACTTTCTTCAATATCATTTTGAATAGCATAGAATGCTCTAATGTCATTGGATTGATCCATGGCACCTGTAAGAAGAAGTCTAATAGCTGTGGCAGAATTCTCCAAGGTTACTGCTTTTGAAGCATAATAGAATGCATTTGGATCGGTATCCAAAGTATTTGTTCTCTTATCACCCACATAATCAGTTATTGGTCTATTTACTCTATTAGAAGTAAATATAACATTAGTTTTCGTTAAATCAATACAAGGTGAAAGTCTAGTATCGACACTTAAGAGATTCATATTCATACTAAATGATTTTCTTCCAGGAAGAGTCTGAAGTCTTGCATCTTCATTCACCTTAGATGCAATAACTCTTGGAGAATCAAAGTAATTCGCTGCTCCCAAAGCAACTGGTTTAGATCCTTTATCCACATAAGGATTCTCTGTTCCATTAATACTCTGTCCACTAACCGTTCTCACAGAAGAAGATAGAGTAGTAAATTTAGGAGTAATAGTTAAAATCTGAGGAGTTACTATTTCAAATGGAACATTATAAGTTGCTTTAGCTTCATCTCCACCAATTTTCTTAGTTTCATTGAAGAATAGTTTTTCAAAGGTGGATCCATCTCTAGCAGTTATATCAGTTCCAGAATCCATATCTACCTTGAGGTAATAATGATCCAGACCTATTTGTTCTGTAATATCACCATCACTTATATCATGAGTCTTGTTAATCCTGAGGAGAGATACTCCATTCATTTCATACTTATAAACAAGATCTGAAGTAGAGTGTGGGAATGCCACTGTGCTGTCCTTCGCTCTTGTAATTCCAGTCAAATTGTTACCAGAAAGTCCAGTATACTTAATAATTTCACTTCCAATTTTTGCAAATCCAGGATTAGTAGATGCAACACTAACATTTTCAAATTTAGCAAAGTTAGCAGTGCTTCCTACGGAAATACTTCCTGTAGCAGAGGCAGAATAATCTTCACTTAACGTTGTAGGTGTAACATCTGATTTTGCCTTAGTAATAGTAACTTTATTAACATCAGCGTGCATACCATGATTTCTCTGGTTCACCTTAAAGTGCAATCCATCATACACAGTTTGAACTGCAGATGTGATGGTAACATTACCACCAAAGTTACCGTTCATGGTAGTGGCAACACCAACAGCAGTATTGTAGGTTAATGTATATCCAGCACCAACTGTGAAATCACCCTGAACTTCATCCAGTTTTAATTCATTAACACCCGCAAGTGCTTGAACACTTAATCTTAAATTACTACCAATAGATGATATACCAATTGTGGAAACTGTAACAACATCACCAACAGAATATCCAGTTCCACCGTTAGCAATAGTTGCACCAACTGCAACTCCACCATTAATAGTTACATTCGCGGTTCCACTTCTTCCATCGCCCTTAACATTAGTTAAGGTTAAACCATCAAATGTATATCCACCAGAACTTGGTGTATATCCAATACCTGCATTAAGAATCTGAAGAGCTCCATGAGCAGTTCCAGCACTTCCTACATATTTTCCTGTAGCACCAGATTTTAACTGAACGATTGTATTTCCTTTCGCTAATCCAGTATCACGTAATGTTGTTCCGATTCCAATTCTAATAGTCTTAGAATCAATATCAAATGGATTTTGTCTAAGAAGACCTATATCTGTAGGTAATGTTGGATTGAAGAAGTCAACAGATCCTTCTTTAGTGAAATCTGCTCTATAAAGTATAAATTTAAGATCTTCATACTGACTAGCATCCCAAGTAGAAGCATTCTGTGATTTAAACAGTGATCCAAGAATAGGCTGCGCGGTAACAAGAATTGTTCCTGCTTCCAGAGCAGTAGATGTTACATCTGCTTCTCCGATTCTAGAAATCCATGCAGTATACTCAGTTGAATCTGATAAAAGAACAATAGCATATTCTTTTCCTCCGTTTAGATAAACTGGAGAATCAAATGTAACTGTAGTAGCTACTGATGCATCATTAGATACGTTAACATCAGCAGAAGGTATTTCAATATCCGCAAAAGGAAGTACTTTTAATGTTGGTAATCCAGTTTTAATCTCTCTCAGTTGACAGAAAACAGGTAATGTTGAATCCTTTGTTTTAAAGAATAAATCAATTTTAGTAACAAATATTCCAGTTTCATCATCAACAAAGAATGACTGTGCTAAGGGGTCTCTTCTTGGTGGTGGATCAACGGTTACATTGGTAACATTAGTTACATTAGTAATGTTAGTAATCTGTTGAGCAACAATAGTAGTAGAATCACTATCAGCTCCCGTTGCTGTATCGCTTGCAGTTAGAGATCTAGTAGCTAAAAACTCCTCAGTCTCAACTCTTGCATTTCTAAGAGAAAGTGTCGTTTCTTGAGTATTATCTAAATCACCTTGTGAATAGAAAATCTCTTCAGCAGAAGTTGTTACTACTCCACCAGTTTGATCATTAGTAGAACTATTCGTTAATCTGAAAACTGATCTACCAGTTTCAAACAATGGATTTCCTGGAATATTACCATCAGGAACTTGATAAGAACCAATTAAAGTTCCAACATTATCCGCTATAAGTCTTAAATTTGTAAGAGTTGCAACTGCACCACTAGTTTGACCTCTTAAGATCATCCCAGTTTGAACCCATCCCCAAAAATCTGGTTGTCTTTCATTAGCAAGACTAAATGTATCAATATTTAAAGTTGTACTTGTAGTAGAATATGCAGCAGGAATAGTATTTACTCTATCATATGGATCCTGGACATAAAAATCAGTTGGATTATTATATGGACCATACTTGTGATTTGAATTCGCAACTCTGAATGAAATATATGGAACAGAAGGAGCAAATGCATCTTGCACATTTTCTGACAATGGCATAGTTCCAATTACATTCTCACCTACTTGGAATGTTCCAGAGGTCATAGACATTTCAAGTAGTTTTGGAATACAGAATTCATTAATATCTACTCTATCAAAGAATCCATAAAGTTGAGTATTAGGTTTAAGTCTTGTGGCAGTAAATTGAATATTTCTCTGCCTCATAAATTGAACGATATTTCTACTTACAATTCTATCTCCTAAAGACTCAGTATCAATCTCTTCTCTAACAGTACGTCGAATACCAGTTCTTCTTTGATCAAGAGTAGTGTCAAGACTAGTAGTTCCACTGACAGATGCATCTATTCTATTTCTACCACCACCTTGGTCTGAACTATTAATATCAACATCTAGAGTCATTCCAAGATCTTGGTTAATATTATTAGTTTCCCAAGAATTCCAAATGATTGGACTTACTCCTAAACGTGATCCATCCGCACTATCAGTGACTTCTGCTTGCAGTGCTTCAGATAATCCTTGGAAAGAACCTTCCATTTGGATATCTCTAAGTTCCACCCGATTAACATCAATCCAAACATCAGCAGTTGGTTCTAATGCTATAGATCCTTCATAATTTTTAACTAGATAAGGAGTTACATTCTCAATCCTTGTTGCAAATGGTTGATTAAGCCATTCCACATTATCATAGTCAAGAGTTAAAACTTGCCCAGTTCTCTTAATATTAGTAGCAGTAATATTATCTGGATAATTAAGATCTGCACTTGTATTAGATGTTGTTCCCAATCCAGCAATCGCATCTGAACCTAATTGCAAACTAAGAGAAGTAGTGTAATGAGATGGTCTTAATTGTCCCATCTTAAGGTCTACACTATTCTTAACACCAACAGTAAGATCCTGAACTCCTATTGCAGAGAAATTATCAATTAAGAATCCAGATTTAAATCTATTTTGTCCCTGAGAATCAGAAATAAAGAGATTAGCAGTATTAGTTTCTAAGAGAGAAAGAGTAGTATAATATTCAAGATTTTTAATTCTATTTTCAAGTCTATAGATATCACTCATTTGATATCTCTTATGATCTACATATGTAACTTGTACATTCTTAGTGTCATAGAGATATGGAGGAAGTGCAATATTTGCAACGTTTATTGCATCATTAATTGCTCCAGGAAGTTTTGGATCATCAGAAGATTCACCAACTTTTACTTGGAAAAGTCCATCCTTAGTTAAATAAATTCTATCAAGTCTTGGAAGATAATAATTAAATGATATTGTTTCTGACTCATCAGAAGCAAAGATATATTTGGAACTATGCTTATCACCTGTAAAAGTTCTACCTGCAAATTCAAAAGGAGATCTTGCATCAGCAGCTACTGAATAATCATCAACTCGTGGACGTGCATCAATAATATCAGTATCTCTAATAAGTCCTACAGATTGTATTTCTGTTCCAAAATCAAATCCTTCATATGAATTTGCTGTAGTAATATCTCCAGTATCTGAAGATTCATAATATCCTTTAGCATAAACAACCTTTACACTTCTAGTTGGTGCTGCTACTCCTTGTTTTCTGAAGAGGTAACTATAATCATAATAAGTTAAATTCTGTCCATTATAGAAGGTATAATTATCGGTTATATTAGTACTACCTTGATCTAAAGTTGAAGCAATACCATTTACTCCAGATTCTAAGAAATTAACAAGCTCTCCACTTTGGAAAGTATTTTTATTTAAATAAATGAATGATATTTTACTGCTGTTATCTTGTACAGCATACATTCCTCTTGCACCACTAGTTGCTCCTACAAACTCTTCTCCAATAATTAGATCATCAGTTTTACCAGTAGGACCATCTAAAGATCCAAGAACCAAATTGGGAAGAGTAGCAGCAGACGTATCATTAGATTCAAATATTCCATGTATTTTAACAACATCAGGAACATTGAGAGATATCTTTTCATCTTGAACTCTGGTTCCATATGGATAATTTCCATAAGTTAATCCATCATTCCTAGTCGTGGAAAGAGTACCTGCATTAGTTCCAGATCCTGAATTATTTGACTTATTAACTATTAAAGTGTTAATAATTCCTCTTTTCTTGGATTTTGAAGTTACTTTACTCTTTCTTAAAGTAGCAATTAACCTTGCTTCGCCTCCAGTATCATCATCTCCTAATCCGTTAATTTGGAGACTGGTACTACCATTGGTGAAATCAAACTTATCTGAGGAAAGTTTTTCAGTGCTTCCATCACCTCTTGTTAAAACATATCTTTCTTCATCAAAAGGTAAAAATACTTGATTAGAACCTGCTTCTACACTAAGAGTATTGGAAGAATTATCACTGATAGTAACATCAAATTCTCTTCTAATAATAACAGAAGAACCTTCTAGATCTACTGAAGAAACATTTCTCTTTGGTAAAGGAGCAAAAATTCTTTCATTATTTTCTGTTTTTTCTGTTTCCGTAGTTAAAATTGTAAGATCATTAACTGTTAATGCATTAAGATCTAAACCACCTTCACAAATTCCAGTTACAGTAGTTACTCCACTAAGTATAAGATTATTTGTATTTACTTGATCTACCTTAGCAAAAGCAAGATCAGTTTTACCAGGACGGGTATATTGAACATAATTACCACTCGTTACAATTCCAGGGAAAGTAACATTTGGACTTGTAAAGGTTGCAATTGATCCCGCTGCTGTCGTAGTACCAGTTATACTTCCAACACCAATTTTAATTAATTCTGAAGGAATAACATCAGCAGAAAAAGTAGATCCAGCCCCAGCACTATCATGATTAACTAAAGAATATACAGATCTTATATCTCCCATTCCATAGTTAGTCCATCCAATACTTACTCTTGTTTCTGCACTATTATCAAAGATTAGTTTTTCACCGTTAATAAAGTTTCCAGAAATCTGATAAACAGTAAGAGCAGTTCCAGCAGATACAGCATTTCTTAGGAATGCAGTAGCTCCACTTGAATCTCCTTTAACATGAGTAGGTACAGTAAGAGTAACTGCCTGATTAACCTGTAAGTCACCATAAGTTTGAACATCATATAAAGCAAGATCCCATCTATTTAAATTATAATTACTGGTTTCATAACTTCCCGATTCTAATGCATAATCATAAACCCTACCAATACCTATTTCTTTACCAGAAGGAGTTAATGAACTTATACCAATTCTATCTGCTCTTAAACTAAGAGTTTCAGAAGTACTAAGACCAATCTTAGGTGATCCAGAAGTTCTATTAAGTCTTAATGTAGACCCAAAAGTAAAATTAACTGATTGATTTTCAAGTAAGTTAGTCTTTCTTGGTTTAGGTATATCTAAAAGAGTAGGTGCAATAGTCTCAACTTCAAATCCTCTTACATATGCTTTTCCTGGACCAACTTTATAAACCAACAAATCATCAGATGGTGTTTGTCCAGAATTAGTTAATTGATTCTCTTTATAGATTCCATTATTACCCTTTCCATCATTTAAACTCTCCTTACAGTAAACATCATAAGCTTTGATATAATAATTTCCAGATTCATCAAAAGTTCTTCTTGCCAATTCTTGTGCAAGGATATTATATTGAGTCTTATCGTTTATTGATCTAAGTACACCATCTTTTACGTTAGCTAATTCTACAAAATTTGGAACATCAAAAACATCTAAAGGTTTTTTAGATAATTTTGCAGTAATCTTTAATCTATCAGAACCAGGTGCAGCATAATTATTAAATCCATTTGCATTATCATTCAGATGCGGGTCCATATCCGCATTCACAAGTTCTTCTATAACATCTAATCCTACTCTATAACTGGGATTATTACTATACTGATCCAGAAGTAGAGTTTCACTATCAACAGTAACTAGATATCCCCTTAAAAAATAAACACCTTCTGCAAGAGAAAAAGCAGATCCAATAGAACATGCATCCTTTGCAATTGTTCTAGCAAATCCTTCCCCTACATTAATAAAACTATTTCCAAAAGCAATATCACTTTCAGTAACTAAATTCTCTCCATCATTAAAATCTCTTACTGAATTATTAACACCTGATTCGTAGTAATCAACATAAAGAGTAATATTTCCTCTATCAGATTCTTCTGCTGTTATTACCTTTCTAATAATCGCAACTACACCGGAAGATTCTCCAGTAATTTTTACCCCAACTAGATTATCAAGATATGTCGATACTGGAATTCCAAGAAAATCACTTTCAACTTCTACTGCAAAGAAATTCTTACTATAAGTTAAATTTCCAGGAATTACTTTCGCACCTTCTTTGAAAAAGTGATTACCTAATTGTTCAACCTGATCTTGCAGCATTGACTGCAAAGTTGTAAGCTCTCTTGCTTGAACAGGAAAACCTGGTTTGAATAGGACTTTATAATAATCTTGAGCTTTACCGCCTATTT
>VTLG01011641.1_pt1 | contig 16433 bp, 25 predicted proteins | sample 4694571 | NCBI WGS metagenome assembly VTLG01 (sample SAMN12604809, study PRJNA352737) | marine metagenome | biome: ENVO:00000447; feature: ENVO:00000209|ENVO:00000569|ENVO:01000036; material: ENVO:00002151; isolation source: viral sequences binned using virsorter ...
GGCTAAAGAAAGAGTAAATGAACTAACAAAACAAACTACAATGTTTTAATTTAACTGATTTTTGATTTGAATAATCATTTTATATGTTATATTACATTACTAATATATGGCAAAAAATACACAGAATACACCAAAACCCAATAAAAAAGAACTGTTCTTAAAAGCATTAGGCAGTAATCTTGGTCATATAACAGATGCCTGTAAATCAGCTAATATACACAGAAGAACATATTACAGCTGGATAGAGAAAGATAAAGATTTTAAAGATGAGTGTGATAGTGTACAAGAATCATTAATAGATTTAGCAGAGAATCATTTACTGCAAAAGATTAAGAAGGGTGATATAACTGCTATCATATTTTACTTAAAGACCAAAGGTAAGAAGCGTGGGTATGATGAGAAACATCAGATAGAGATTCACAAACCATTTGAGGAAATAGGATTTGACCTATAAGACAATAAACTTAACTAAAGATAAATACTTCCCACATCAATGGGATTTTCTTGTTAATAAACCAAAGGCAAGAATCAAGGCATTGGTAGGAGGATTTGGGTGCGGTAAAACGACTTCGCTGTTAGTTAATACTTTTATGTGTATGGTAAACAAAAAGAATCCAAGAACTGGTAAGTCAAATGGGTTGATTTTATATCCTACCTACTCATTAAGTGAGGAGGTTTTTGTAGAACCATTTAGAAATATGTTAGACAAGAATGGTGTATGGTATGAATACAACATTGCATCACATAAATTCAAGACAGTATTTGGGGACTTAAAGATATATGTTACTAATCAATCACATAAGATTGTTGGTTCATCATATACTTATTGTGGTGTAGATGAGATAGATATTGAAGCATTTAATCACGCAGAGAGAAGCATTAATAAAGCATTGGGTAGGTTGAGAGGATGTGAAGATGCTGAGTTGTATATAACAACAACACCTGAAGGTTATCATTTTGTTTATGATTATATGGTACAGAAGGCATCAGATAGTAAGTATTTAGTACACGGTAAAACAACTGACAATCCTTATCTACCTAAATCTTATATACAATCATTAAGAGATAACTATGATGAGAACTTATTAAAGGCTTATTTAGAAGGACAATTTACTAACTTACAAAGAGGGAATACTTATAATGGATTTGATAGAGATAAAAACGTCAGAGAATGTAAATATGATAGAACCAAGCCAATTCACGTTGGGTGGGATTTCAACGTCATGCCACAATGTGTCTGCATCATACAAGAATCACCAAGTAGTCCTAACATTCGAGTTATAGATGAAATTGCTTTAGATACAGATGGTAGTGGTGATGTTTTAACAGATAGAATGTGTAGAGCAATTAAGCAAAAGTATCCCAATGCTAAATATTATGCTTATCCTGATGCAACTGGTGCTGCTAAACATTCTTCTGCAAGATACTCTGATATTGAAATAATAAGAAGGAATGGTTTTATGGTTCAGGTAAGACATATAAATCCATTGGTTATTAATAGGGTGAATAGTATGAATAACAACCTTGCTAAAGGTAATATGATTATTGACCCTAAATGTACAGGCTTAATAAAAGATTTAGAACAGGTGGTAAATAAAGAGGGTACAAGAGATATAGACAAAACAACTAATAAAGAATTGACACACTTATCAGATGCTTTAGGTTATTATGTAGACTATAAGCATCCAACAATTAAACCAGTATTAGGTACACAAGAGAGATAACAGGAGAACAATATGATACCATCAATGGCAGAACTTTCAGTCTTATATTCAAAATTCGATGTACAGCAACAACGTAAAAATCATTGGAAGAAATCAAGGTATGAAGCCTTAGATTATTACAAAGGAATTACTGATGAATATGTTAGTAAATATTTTAGTGAATCTACATTATCTAAAGTACCTATAGGCAATGTTAATATAACTAAAAGAGTAATAGATAGAATATCATTAGTGTATATGACACCTCCTGTTAGAACATACTCAAATGAATTAACTCCTGATTACTTTATGGAAAAAGATTTAAAGCTACAAAGATTAGAACGTATGACTAATTTATTAGATGGTGTGTTGATTAAACCAACTTATAGAATTAAAGAAGATGGGAGTGGGTGTTTGGAGTATGATATTATCATGGATTATGAACCATTGTTTGATGATGACCCACTTAACCCTTATGCTATTGTTTATCCTATTGCACAAAAAGCAAGTGTACTGGATTCCACTCCTGAACAATTTGTCTATTGGGATAGGGAAAATACTTTTGTATTTGACAATAATGGAAAGCAATATACATCAGATGATAATCCTGATATGGTTAATCCTTATGGTGTATTACCATTTATAGAATGTTTTAGAGATGGTAAGCCTGAAACAGATTACTTGGATACTAATCCTTCAAGGGATTTAATACAAAGTAACTTGGCTATTAATGTAGCAGAAACAAATAAAAATGCCAACATTATGTTCCAATCATTTGGTTATCTATTTGTTAATGGTAGTGGTATTGATAAAGACACTATGCAAATAGGTCAAGACAAGATTAATTATTTAGGTGTAGATGGTAGTATCAGCATTGTATCTCCTCCCAATGCTGTACCTGCTTTAGATGAATCCATACAATCTTCATATAAAATGTTAGCACAAAACTACCATCTGCCTATATCTTTTGTTGAAGGAACTACTGCTGCTTCAGGTGTTGCATTAAAGATGCGTAACCTTGAATTGACAGATAATAGAAAATCAGATGTTATTAGATGGAGAGATATTGAGTATAAGCTATTTGATTTAGAAAGATTAATTATAGCAGTAGAACAAGGTAAAGATGCAGGTGACTTAGAAGATGTAGATTTCTCTGAATCTATTGAAGTATTAAGCGATAAAGAGCAACGTGAAAAATGGGAATGGGAGTTAGCACACGGATTAATTGATAAAGCTGATATACTGATGCAACAGAATCCTGATTTAAATAGAGAAGAAGCATTAGATATATTGTTTGAAAAACAAGATACAGAAATGGAAACTGAAGAAGAACCTGAAGCACCTGAAAGTGCATTACTACAAGCATTACAAAGACCTGTAGAATAATGGCTGAATATCAAGGCAAACAAGTAACTTTAGATAAACCATCAAGAATCACTAAAGGTGAAGCTGGATATGGTAGAAAGAAATTTAAAGTATTTGTTAAGTCAGGTGATAAGGTAAAGAAGGTTATGTTTGGTGACCCTAACTTATCTATTAAAAGAGCAAGTGATGCTAAAAGAAAATCATTTAGAGCAAGACATAAGTGTGATACAAACAAACCTACTGATAAGACTAAAGCAAGATATTGGAGTTGTAAGTTTTGGCAATCTAACAAATCAGTAACAGAATTATTAAGCTAATGGCTAATCAACGTGACATAGACAGGTCATCAGAACAAATAGCTAATCTTGTAGATAAAGCTAAAGCAGAACTTATATCATCATTACTTCTTATAGGTAAAGAAATAGGTGATGTATCTGAATTTGCAGAAACATTACTAACACTTGATGTTGAGGGAACACTTAAAAGAAAGCTACAAAAAGTCACATCTATATATGCCAATGCACATAGAGGTGTATTAGAATCTACAATAGGATTTGCAGATATAAATCCTAAAGCATTATCTACATTTGCAACTTTAAATGAACAATTATTTGACAATTCTATTATAAGAACTATATCAGGTAATATTAAAACACAAGTTGTTAAGGGATTACAAGCAGGAATGTCTGCTACTCAAATAATAGAAAATGTTAGTAGTGCTTCTATATCTAATGCACAAATGCAAACATTAGTCAATACTACACTCAATACTTATTCAAGACAAGTTACTAATCAAATGATGGACATTGCTCCTAAGACAACTAAATATGTTTATATAGGTCCAGTTGATGAAAAGACAAGAGATGAATGTTTAGATATGTCTTCAGCAGGTGCATTGACATTAGAACAGATTACATCTCGATTTGGTGAATCAGTATTAGTTGATGGTGGTGGATTTAATTGCAGACATAAGTGGGAAATAGCATCAGATAAAGGAATAGAATTGTTTGAAGGAGATAAAGCAAATGCTTGATAAGATATTTTTTTTAAAAGTTGCACCTAATGTTAGAGATAGATACAGGGAACATATATTTAAAAAAGCATTAGATGTATTTGGTAAACCATTTAAAGCATACACACCTAAGTATGGACAAGCTAAAAGAGCAAACAAATTTAAAAGACAGGCTTCACAATACGCAGGTACTAATGCACCAGTATTAACATCAGATTTATTAAGAGATTACAGCTTAATCAAAACAGCATCAAGAGGATTTCAAATAGGTTGGACTACATTAGGTGCAAGAGTAGAGTGGTTAAAAAAAATGGGTAGAGTATTAACATCTAAATCACAACCTATGCCTGATGGTGTTATTAAGTATTTAAACAATGAAGCACATAGTTATATTAAAAAAAGATTAGGACCAAATAAGACAACAACTTATAGAATTGGTAAAAAATAGTTTTTATAATTCATTTAGAAAATTATATTATGTTAAGAATTTTCAACTAAAACTCAACAAAAGAGGTTAAAAATGTCAGAAGAAAATAATGTTACTCAAACAACTGAAGATACTCAGGATAATAACAACAGCACACAAGCTGATATAAAAAATGTTCCTTATGATAGATTTACAGAGGTAAATAATGCTAAGAATGATGCTCTATCTCAGTTAGGTAAACTACAAGCACAGATTGATAAAATGAACTCTGATAACAAATCAAAAGCTGAAGCTAAAATGGTAGAAGATGGAAAGCTAAAAGAAGCACTTGATTTAGTTACTCAAGAACGTAATGATTTTAAAGGTCAAGCTGAACAATGGAATACCTATCAAACAAGTAAAAGAGAATCATTAATGGGGCAACTTACTGATGATACAGATAAGTCTATTGCAGATGGTTTGAGTTTAGATAAATTAGAACAATACGTTAATAAAGTTTCAAATGTTTCTGCTCCTTCAACATCTAAAGCAAGAGCCACAACAGGTTCTGCTGGTGACATGGGTGGGTATTCTTCTTGGCAAGAATTTGCTATGAAAGACCCTAAAGGTGCAGAGAAAGCAATAGAAGAAAGCACTACGAACTTTATTAAATAATCTGTCAAAATGAAGGCTTCGGCAGTTGAAAGACAGACAATTAATTAGGAGTGTTTTATGGCAAACACAGATGTAGGTGTTGCAGCAGGTGGATTAGGTAAAACCATTGCAGCAGCAATAGTACAATTTAACAAAGCAGCAGTTACTCCTGCGACTATTTCAATGGCAGCAGCAGTAAGAGGCTCAAACACAGTTCAATTTCCAGTATATGCTAAATTAGGTGTTGCATCAGTTACTAATGAAGCAACAGGTGATGAAGATACAGAAGTAGCAGCAACAAGCATTACAACAGCAGCTACAAGTGTTGAGGTGTTAAGAAATCATATTAATGCAAGAGTTACAGACCTTGCAGCTTATGGTAACTCTGATGCACTTATGGTAAATGCTGGACAAGTACTTGGTAATGCAGTAGCAGCAGAATTTGATGCAAATATTTGTGCAAGATTTGATGCTTTTGCAACATCTAAAGGTGCTTCAACTGAAGGATTAAGATGGATTGACATTATGGATGCAGTAGCTTCATTAGAAACAAATGATGCTCCAAGACCATATAGTGCAGTTCTTCATCCACAGCAAATGTATGGTTCATTTGGTTTATCAAATGAGTTAGGACAAGTTGCAGCAGTTAATGGAAGTAATGGTGCTTTTGGTGCAGGTTCAAGTACATCAGAACAATTATTACAAGCAGGTTTTGTTTCAACTCTTGCAGGTATTAATTTCTACACATCTCCACAAGTAATTGATGGCTCAGATGGAACTGAGAAAAAAGGTGCTATTTATGCTAAATCAGCACTTGGATGTGGTTACATTGATTTTGGTGGTGGTAACTTCATAGAAATGAAAACTGAAAGAAATGAACTTGGTGCTTCAACAAATTTAGTAGCTAATGGATATTGGGCTTCTGCTGAATTAGTTGATTTACACGGAGTAGAAATATTTACTGAAATATCATAGTAATAAATAATATGGGTGGGTTTAATACCCACCCATTACTCTTATGGCAAATAAAAAAGATATAGGCAATTTAAATAATAAAGAATTTGGGGTTGAATTAAATCCAAAGAAAGACTTGTGCCTTGTAGAGGATGAAAATAAAGGGCAACAAGCATACTATAAAAACTCAAAAATGGGTTATATTGATTATATGTGCGAGGTAGGAAACAGAATTGAAAAATCAAAAAAAGGCAAAGGTTTAGGTGATATTGGTACTTTTGCTGGATTTGGAACAGGAACTTTAAAGAAACCTTATAAGGAGTAAAATGGCAAAAGAAAAAAAAGAACCAAAAAAAACAGAAAAAAAGAAATCATCAGGTAAATTTAAAATAACAAAACCAAATGGCAATGTTATATATAGAGAAGGACTTGGTAATTATGTAAAAGTATATGAATCTAAAAATTGCAAAGTGGAGGAAGTATAATGGGAAATACTGCAAGTAATTATAATATTATTAGGGTAACTCCAACACTTGATACGAGTGCTTATGCACAAGGTGATGTTTTGTTTACAGCGACAGCAATACCAAATGCAGTTAGAGGAAATGGTGGTTGTTCTAAACTTGTATCTATGTATGTTTTAAACCAACTTACAACAGATGTAGATATTGCTTATATATTTAGCGAAGGAAGTACTGCACTTGGTACTATTAATGCAACAGCAAACATATCAGATGCTAATCTTGAAGCATTAAATATTAATGGTTTTTTACATCAAGATGCAAGTGAAGCAGGTACTTTACAACTTGACAATGCTGATTTACATAAAGTGTATGATGCACCTGATAACGGAACACCTTTACTGCTTCAAGCAGCAGCAGATACAACTACAGTATATGTTCAAGGTATATTGACAGGTTCAGCTACACCAACTTATGCAGCAGATGATATTGATTTGATTTTACACATACAATACAAATAATGCCTTTAATAGACAATGTAAAAGAAATTGCTGAAGCAGTTCTCTATAGGTTAGATTGTTATAGTGATGATGCTTTAGCTTTAGTTATGAGAACAGGCATGGCTGAATCAGGATATAGAACATTAAGACAAATGGGAAATGGTCCTGCTATCGGTTTCTTTCAAGTAGAGTTAGAAACGGCACAAGACACACTTGATAACTACGTTGCATATAGACAAAAACTCAAAGACAAATTAGTTGGATTAGGATTAGGTAATGATTTAGAGTTTTCTTTGTTATCTAATATAGCATTACAAGTTGCTTTTTGTAGGCTTAAATATAGAAGGGATAAACATCCTATACCAAGTTGGGATGATATTGAAGGACAAGCTAAATACTGGAAACGTGTATATAATACAGAACTTGGCAAGGGAACAGTAGAACATTTTATAAAAGCTAATGAATAAACAAGAAACAGATTTAGTTATAAACCATTTAGAATACATCAGAAAAAGAGTTGATGATATAAATGGACGTGTCCGAGATAATGAAAGAAACATATCTTGGATTAAAGGCATTGGAACAAGTGCAACATTCTTAATTACAAGTATTTTAGGGTATCTTATAAAGGAATAAAATATGAACCTTGTTTGTCCTAATTGTTTTAGTACACAGTTAAGGAAAGAAGGTTGGGAACGTGACAGACAAAGATGGGGTTGTAAGAAATGTGGTTATAAAACAATACATCCTATGCAATCTGATGACGTTGAAATCCTTCAGACCAACGTAAAACTTGCTAAACAAAAGCAATCCTATCAAGATTTAAACAGAATAGAAAGAAAGACATTCAGGGAATATGCAAGAGTAGAAAATGCTGTTGCTAAATATAACCACGAATTAACAAAGATTTTTGACAAATATAATTTAAACACACTTACTGAATCACACGAAAAATCAACAGCTTCAGTTGGGGTATTACAATTTAGTGATGTGCATTTTAATGAATTGATAGATTTAGAGCATAATCAGTACGACTTTAGTGTTGCATCTAAAAGATGTAAATACTTCGTAAAAAGGGCAATATCTTTCTTTAAATCACAAGGTGTAACTAATATGCTTATAGCTATGACAGGTGATTTGCTTAATAGTGATAGAAGATTAGATGAATTATTATCAATGGCTACTAATAGAGCAAAAGCTACATTTTTAGCAGTAGATATATTTCAACAGATAATACTTGAGTTAAATAAAGAGTTTAATGTGTCAGTTGCAGCAGTTACTGGAAATGAAAGTAGAGTTAAAGATAATTGGGGTTGGAGTAAAATGATGGCTTCTGATAATTATGACTTTACAATATTCAAAACACTTGAATATATATTTAGAGAATCAGATATTAATTTTATTAATGGTGACCCTACTGAATTAGTAGTTGAAGTAGCAGGACAAAATCTATTAATGTTACACGGAAATGGTGCTATAAAAAGAGGATTAGATACAAGTGTAACTCAACTAATGGGAAGGTATAAGGCAAGAGGGATTAATGTAGACTACGTGATATTTGGTCATGTACATTCTGCAAGGGTGGGAGATACCTTCTCAAGAAGCAGTAGTATGGTAGGTGCTAATGATTATAGTGAAAAAGCATTGAACTTAGCAGGTAGAGCATCACAGAATTGTTATATCTTTTATGAAAATGGAAATAGAGATGGAATTAAAATTGACTTGCAAAATTATGATGATGATATGTATGATATAGATGAATCATTAGAAGCATACAATGCTAAAAGCCACGATAAGGTAAATACAGGAACAACAATTTTTAAAGTAGTAGTATGATAGGAGTATATGGACACAAAGATTATAGAGAACTTATTGGGAGAATACTCTTGGTTAATTATAACTGGATTTGTGCTTTTAATAGCAAGAAGTACAATAGAATCAGTAATAAGTGGATTGAAAATATTTTTAGGAGATGATTTAAATACTGATGATGTTATTATAATAAATATAAATGGTGAATCAAGACCTGCAAGAGTTGTAAGAGTAGGTTTATGGAAAACAATATTATTTGTATATGAGGTAGGATGTGCAGATGGGAAAGCTTATGTTAAAGGTGGAAATAAAGTTGCAATACAAAATGACACACTTAAAGACTACATTATTGAAAAACCATTACCAATGTTGGACTTAAAGAAATGGGATAATTGTGGTGATGATTAAATTAATATTGTTTGGAATAGGATTTATGCTGTTCTTTTATGGTGGTTTATATCTAATAACCAAAGGAATACTGGAAGAAGATGACTTCAGATAAAAAAATTGATATATTGTGGAAAGCAATTAATAAACAAGGAAGATACATTGAGCAACTTGAGGTAATAGTTGCTTGTTTAAAAAAAGATTCACATCCACCTGTATTTAAAGAAACAGAATATAAAGAGTTGATACAAAGACTTGAATTAGTGGAAGCATGGATTGATAACATAGAACTAATAGATAAAGGAGAGTTAAATTAATGGAATTTTTAATAAATAATATAAACTTATTAGCAGGTGGTAGTGCAGGTGCATCAGCATTATGGTTATTAAAAAAACTACCAAATGAAGATTTGTATTCTTGGGTAGAAACAGGATCATATTGGGTAGGTGTTTCTGTAACACTTGGGATGTCTAAATGGAAATGGACTAAAAATATATGGAACGTTACTATTGAGCCTTACTTTGTAGACCTAATAGAAAATACTTTAGGTGCTGCAATTAAAGGATTACTTAATGGTTTAAGGAGTGACAATAAATGATTAAAGTATTATTAGGTAAGTGGATTGCTAAAAAAGGTGGTAAAGCAGTATTGTTGTTTGTAGGTGACCTTATAGTTAAGAACACTAAATCTAAAGAAGATGATAAATTGTGGAAAAAAATAAAGCCTATTATAAAGAAGTTTAAGTAATGTCAATTAAGGATATAAAGAAGGCTTTAAGTCGGACATTTCAAGGGGTGCTAAAAAACATAGTATCCCTTGCAAATGATAGTACCTTAGAAAGTGATTTAAAACCACTTAAAGTAGGTCAAAAAAGCACACCTTTAGAAATTTCAGAATCTGAGTTAAAAGTTAATGGTACTATAAATGCAGAAGCTATTAATGTTAATGGTTCAGCAGTTCAAACAGGAACAGATGCTGGTGCTACTGAATTAAATGAATTATCTGACGTTACTTATTCATCAGGTGATTTAACAATAAGTTCTTTAGATACAATTATATCAGGTGACTTAACACTTGATTCATCAGGTGATATTACTTTAGATGCAGCAGGTGGAGATGTTAATGTTTTACAAGCAGATGTAAGAATAACCTCAACAAAAAAACTTTATTTTGATGGTACTTCACCAGGTACTACATATATAGAAAATGATGGTCCTGACCGACTTAATATTACTTGTGGTGGAGATACTATTTTATTAATGAAAGAAGCTTCGACAGGTAATTTTGCAGATTTTGGAACAACAGGAGTTGGATTTACACAATTTGAACCAACTTATAATGCTACTGATACTAATGTAAATTTTAATGATAATGGAAATAAAGGATTTCTTACTTTTGGTAGTGGTAACATTACAGATTTAAATTTATATTTTCCTAATGTTTCTTGTAATTGTACTTTATTAGTAAAGCAAGATGGAAGTGGAAGTAGAACTATCACTAATTATAAAACATTTGACCAAGCTGATGGAAATGAATCAGCAGTAGTTTGGGCAGGTGGCTCTGCTCCTACATTGACAACAACAGCTAATAAATTAGATATATTGTCTTTTTATTGGGATAATGATAACCATACTGCTTATGGTGTGGCAAGTTTGAATTTCTAATGCCTAATATTTATGCAAATACAGAAGATGGTAGTATCCTTAGTATAGATGCTTCAGGTTGGTCAGGTGCAAGAGATGCGACAGCAGGAAATGGTGATTTCAGTTCAAATGCTTTTTGGATAAATGCTGTTATGGCAAGAAAAGCAAGAGGAACAAGATATGCAGTAAATAGAGCATTTTTTTCATTTGATACATCAGGAATTAGTGTTACCCCAAGTGAAGCAACTTTAAAGATTTATGGATTAACAAATGATACAGCAGATTTTTTTGTTGTTAAAGCTAATCATGGAGGAACTTTAGAAAATGCTGATATTGATGCGATAGTTGGTTGGAGTAATTCAGGTGTAGATAATGAAGGTAATGTTACTAAATATTCTTCTGAAATAACATCTTGGAGTACAAGTGGATATAATGATATAACATTAAACTCAACAGCATTATCAGATATGTCAAGTTTAGATGATTTTCAAGTTTGTTTAATAGAATCAACACACGATTTAAGAAATGTAGCACCGACAGCAGCACCAAGAATAGGAATGTATTTTGCAGATGAAGAATTAACAAGCAAAGACCCTTATATAGATTATACTGAGGGTGAAGAAGAATCATCGGTAACTTATAATTCAGTATTTTTTGGTACGAGTTTTTAAAAATTTATGTTTAATAAAAGATTTAATATGTTATATTATAAAACAAATAAAGGTAAAAATTAATGAGTTTGACAGGTAAATCCCCATCAGAAACATATAAAGATATAGCTTATGTTGATAACTTAAACAATGGTGTAACCACTAATGTAAGGCAAGTTAAAACTGGGAGTGGTGGAAGTACAGCATTACAGGTGTCAGATAGGTCATTGGTAGTTAAATCAGCAACAAACAATACAACAGCATTAGATGTTCAAAATGCAGGTGGAACAAGCAAACTTTTAGTAGATACAACAAATAATTATGTAAAAGCAAACGGTGTTCATGTTAATACAAATTATGCTTATTTTGGCAAGAACAATACTGATGCTACTATGAGTGCCAACAATCATTATGCAATAACTTTTGGAACAGTTACTTATGATGTAGGATATATAATCCTTGGCACAGGAACTGACCCTGCTACCTCTTTTAGCAATTCTACTGAAGCTCATGAATTAGTATCTAAAATATGGTACATTCCTGATAATATTGCTGTTGATAAGGTTACTTGGTTTGCAGGAGCAGATGCAGCAACAGGTGACACTTTAAGATGTCATTTAATGAGTTATGATATAGATACAGACAACGGAAGTACAGGTGGCAATTTATCAAATGGTGTAGTTGTAGCAGATGGAGCAGATATAACCAATGCAGGATATGAACAAACTTACTACCAAGAAATGACAATACAATCAGCAAACATTAGTTCAGGCAAAGCTGTTTTATTTACAATGCGTTCAGATTCAGTAAATTCAGATTATACAATAAGTGCAACAATTAAATACCACATTACAGGTTAAGGAGAATAATGGCAAATAAAAAATTTACAACAGATATAGTAATAAAAACAGATGACACATATACTTGTAGTGTAAGCAAAGATTACACAGATGTGTATAGCTTAACGCAAGAAATAGACAGTTCATTAGCATCTAATGATGGGTTTGTAACTATTTTAAGCACAGGTGCTGCAAAAGCAGCAACTACAATTCAAAATGCAAAAGGAATACTTATTGCAAACAAAAGTAATTTATCTTGTGAAATAATGGAACTTTTATATGACTGGAAAGACAGTAGTGATACAGACGTAGCAAATGCTGTTAATCTTGGTGGTGGTTCTACTGCAATAAGAACGATTGCAAGATTATTACCAGCAGGTGATTTTATGTATATTCCAAATCATAGGGTTTTAAGTTATTCAGGACAAGGTAGTGGAGGTGCTATTGAATCTGCTTGTGCTGCATCTGATGGTACTATTGCAATAGAGCCTAAAGATATTAATAGTGGTAATGAATATGTTGATTCTACTGCTGATTTAGATTCTGCTTCTGAAGATGCTATGACAGATGATTTAACAGCATTGGTATTATATATGGAGAATGGTCATTCTAAATTTTTTAAAGCAGGTGATTTAGTAAGAATAGATAATGAGATTATGGAATTAGAATCAGTTGGAACAGGTGCAGATTTAGCTAATAGTACAGCCGTTGTTAAAAGAGGGTTACTTGGTTCTACTGTTGCAGTACACGCAGATGATTCTGCTATAAATTACTTTTTTGGTAATGAATATTTAGCTTTTGACAATGGCAAGTGCATGAGTGATAAACAGGGTAGATTTAAGCAAAGAGGTGCTTTCTTTGGCAAAGCAAGAACAAGTGATACTCTTGTAGATGGTCTTGTACCGGGTTCAGTTGCTATTGGACCATTTTATACTGAAGGTGGATATTTAGATTGGGGATTAAGTGGTATAACAGCTAACACAGAAACAGGACTTGTTGCTTCAACTGCATATACATTTCATATAGTTGTTGATGAATTTAATAATGGTGGTATAGATTCCACATCAAGTGAAACAGCAATAGCATTTACAACTGATGCTTCTGATACAACATTTGCAGGTAGTTCAAATGCAGTATTACCTAAAATACAAGCAGTTTTAGATACACAATATTATACTACATCATCAGGATTAAATGGTAAAAAAGTAAAAATATTTATACATAATGGTGATGTTAGAGTTCAATCAATGTCTAATCATTCAGAAACAATAGTCGGTATTGCAAATGTATCAGGTACTACACCATTTGGTGTGGGTGCATTTCCTGCATTAGCAAGTAGTGTTCCTGATTTACTTGGTTCTGAGCATGGTGGTGGAACAACAGATGATATTGTTTATGGACCTAAATCAACTTTAGCACAAGAAAACATTGCTGACCCTGTTACTGGAATTAGCAAATTAAATGAAAAAGCATTTATACTTGATGATGGTCAAGGCAATTTAAGATATTTAGACCAAATAGTTGGTAAAATAGATTATGAAAAAGGACATTGTGATTGGCAGATTGCATCACTTCCTGAAGCAGAATTTAAAGTATATGGACAATCACACTCAGCACACTCAGGTGGTGTAAATGTTAGTATATTGGGATATAATGGTTTAGGGAAAATCATGGCAAGAAGTATAAATCCAATTAAAAATGCAACCTTAGAAGTTAAGGTGTTACAATAGGAGGTAATTATGCCTAAAGGTAAAGGTACGTACGGAAAAAAAGTTGGTAGACCAAAGAAGATAAAAAGAGTTACAAGAACCACAAAATACAAAAGGAGTAAATAGTGGCTACTAATTTTAAATATGCAGGTATATCAGATTTAACAAAATACTTTAATAGAGTTGATGATTTTGATTCTAAAAGACAAATATTTCCAACTGAAACATCAGGAAATAATCATTTTTTTAGAAATGTTGGTTATGTTAATAGTTTTTTTGTTAATGGTTCTGAACAAGCTGCTGCTCAAGCTGATTTTGATAATGTAAATGGAGATGGTCAATGGTGTTATCGTTCAGATAATAATGATTTAAAATTTCAGGCTTCATATTATTCTTCAACAACTATAAATGAGCAAATGTTTGAAGTGGGTGTAGATTTTACTGATTTCTTAAATCAATCATTAGTAGATGCTTCATTAGAATTACATAATTATTTAGATGCAAGATATTCAACACCCTTACAAAAGATTAAACAAACTGATATAGATACTGCAAGTGATTCAATAGCTGAAGAATATGACCCAATTATAATTAAGGCAGTATGTTATATTGCAGCATCAAATCTTATTAGAGCAAAAGAAGGTTCTTCAGAAGAAGCAGATTACTATTATTCTTTAGTTACTAATGCAGAAAGAACTGGCTTATTAGATAAATTAAATGATGGTATATATAAACTATCACATGAAGTAGATGGTAATGATAAAAAAGGCTCTATAAGATATAGAGATGTATCAGGCACTATGGATATAGTAGAACTTAGTGGTGAATATCATGGTGAGCATTATGATTTACTTAAAGTGGAAATAGAAGATAGTGGTGCTTATGGTACAGGAACATTTAAAGTACATTATCTTTCTAATGAGCAATTATTTGGAGCAACAACATCTGTTGAAAAGATAACAGGTGGATTACAACATATACATAGTGGTATTTTTGGTAGATTTCAAGGTGCAAGTGCAACTGATGGTGATATATGGGAAATAGAAGTATATGGTAGCCATAGAAAACAAACAAATAAAAGCAATGCTACTATTGAGATGACAAGATAATGGCAGTTACCTATACAAACACTTGGAAAAACATTTTAGTAGCTTTAAAGAGCAAAATTAAGGCTGAAATGAAATGTCCAGTATTAAGTGGCTTTGATGAAAAAAATAAAGCTAATCAATTTATTATATTGACACCAACAGGTTCAGAACAAGGTGATGTTACTAAATACTCAGAACATAGAACTTTTTTGATTGATATACATTATTATTTTTTAGATAGAGATAATCAACAATTTCAAGATTACATACTAAATCAAATTAGTATACTTGAAGCATTAATACATGATAATCCAACATTGTCTTTAGCAGATTCTACTAAAGCATATAATCTGAGAACTGGAAACAATGAGATAGACATAGAAAGAGCAGAAGGTTATGAGGATTACTTAGTAACATCTTGGAACTTTAGTTGTGAACATTTAAATAATTTAGGATGAGGATATGGCTAAATATAAAGCAAAAGTAACTTATTTAGGTTTAGATGATAGTGAGAATTTTAATTCATTAGCATCTGCATCTACACACTTACTATTAAAAGCAGGTTTAGAGATAGAATGGAATAAAGATATTCCAATAAATTTAAAGAAACATTTAAAAGAAATAAAAGCTACCAATAAAGGAGGTAAGAAGTAATGGCTAAAAGTGGAACATTTCAAACAAAACAAAACACTAAGGTTATAATTGGAACAGAAGCTACAATGGGAACAGCTACAGCAGCAGATGGAACAACATTAGAAATGCCTGTTACTGATTTTTCATTTAGTGACATAAAAAAACATTCATTAAGTGTTGCACCACCAAGAACAGGAAAAGGTGGAATGACACAATCTGATGATATGGTTAAATGGCAAAGACACGACCGTATGTTTGAGGTATCAATCACGTTTCATTCAACTGCACAAGCATTAGATAGAGTTTGCTTGGCATTGTTTGGTGATGGCTCAACTCCAAATGCTTTACTTGGTTCAATGCCTTCTGTAACTGCATATTCACACGGAACATCTAATACAACTCCTGTGACTTTATGGTTTGAAAACGCATCACATGATGGTGACACAGTAGATATGTTTTTTACATCTTGTATGTGTACAAGTTTATCATTGTCAGGTGATATAGCAAGTAATGGTGGTGTTGTTATGGGTACTGCTACATTTGTTACTGCATACAAACCAACAGAATCAGCATTAACATTTACAGGTGGAACACATACATTATTAACAGCACATACA
>VTLG01013396.1_pt1 | contig 16433 bp, 13 predicted proteins | sample 4694571 | NCBI WGS metagenome assembly VTLG01 (sample SAMN12604809, study PRJNA352737) | marine metagenome | biome: ENVO:00000447; feature: ENVO:00000209|ENVO:00000569|ENVO:01000036; material: ENVO:00002151; isolation source: viral sequences binned using virsorter ...
TATGAATCTGATGTACAGCATGCAGCTATGCAAAAGTATTCTGCTGATATACAAGCGGAATCTCAGATTGCACCTAAACCTCAGAAGCCGCCATTAATGCCTGCTCCTCCTAAACTGCCTAGACCTAGATCACTTGGACCTCAAGAGCCTCCTAGTTGGGAGCGTTGGCAGAAAGTTAAACCTATTAAAGGTGCTGTATCTAAACCTAGTGGCTTTGCTAAAGCTGCTGCTGTTGTTGGTACTGTAGCTCAAATAGTTGCACTTTCTGATGATAGATTAAAATATGATATAACCCGTGTAGGTACTTCTGAAAAAGGTATACCTAAGTATACATTTAGATATAGATTTGAAGGTAAGCATGGTCCTAAATATATGGGAACATCTGCCCAAGATCTAATAGCAATGGGTCGTGAAGATGCCGTTGTACAAACTGAAAAAGACGGATTTTATAGTGTTGACTACAGTAAGCTGGATCTCACTATGGAAGTCGTTACAACCTAACATTTAAACAATGTCTCTATTCAAAGGGCACGCCCGACAAAGAGGCTTCGCTGCAAATTTAATTAAACTACCTGATCCTTCAGAGAAGATAAGAGCCCAAGGGCTTCAACAACTGAGGTATATGCAGGAGGAGCTTGATACTAAAAATCAGTATGCTAGTGATTTGCAAGAAGTCTTCAATCAGAACATACAATTAGAGCAGAAGCTTAGAGAAGATCAGTGGCAAGATAGACGAGAGTATAGTCAGACTTTTGCTAAAGCAAGGTGGAAGAACTATGAAACTTCTATCAATAATGCTAAGATAAAAGCAGATCAGAAGAGGAAAGATTTTGAGGGTATCTTAAATCTTACTAAAACTGGTGCTCAGTTAGTTAAACAGTATGATACCAAACGTAAGCAAGATATTGATAACTTTGCTGCTGAAATCTACAGAGACTTTGGTGTCAACAGAGAGAAGTTTGATGCTATAAGAAACTGGCAGAAAGGTATCAGAGTTAATGATCAGAACCTGAATGGCATGTTGAATGACCTTCAAATGAAGGGTGTTCCATTAGATGTCATAGCACGTATCAGACGTGGTGGTGGCTACATGCACCTTGCTGTAGGTAAACTAGCTGCTCAACGTAGAGCTAGAGGTTTAGGTCAATACCTTGCACAAGAAGCTAATACCGAATTAGAGTTACCAGGTGGAGGTAAGTTTACCTTAGCTGGTGCTAGAGGTCCAAATGTAGAAACTGCTTTACAGGAATTAACTGCTAGATATTTTAGAGATGAAAATGGTGAACAACTATTCTCATCTAAAATGATGGAATTAGGTGGTGTTAATAAGTTAATTGACCAAGCTAAAATGTCTTGGCGTGAGAGAGATACAAACAAAACAGCCACAGAAGAGTTAAAAGATCAGCATAAATCTACAATAACTGTTATAAAAGATTTCATTGGTTATGATCCAGATATTGAAAGAGATGTAGGTGCTGCAGGTATACCAAAAGCTATCGAACATTTAGCTGGTGGTCCTAATGCAACTGCACAACAGTTTAGATATGCTAAGCGTAGAGTACAGTCTGCTTTAGTTCAAGCACTAAAAGAAGGTACTATTAAATGGGACCAGATTAAAGGTTTGGAAACACTTCCTGTTTCACATAAGAGTTCTAAAGAAAAGCAACCTTGGGGAAAGATTAATAGAAGAGAATTCCAAGAATTAGAGAAAGCTGGTTTAGCATATGAAGACCATGCTGATGCTGCTCTTAAACTGAAAGAAGCTGACCTCAGACGTGAAGGTAGAGAATACTATGAGAACATGGTTAAATTGCAGGAAGACTATGAAGGGAATATCCCTGAAAGTGTGATGCAATCCATGATTGGTTATGGTGTTAAACGTGGTACACATTTTGCTAAAGGTGTTCAGTACTTACAAAAAATACAAGCTTATGGTCTATCTACTATCAATGATAAAGTAGGTACTAAAGCTCTCTTAGCTAAATCTGAACGTGGTGAGATTATAACAGATGAGGATATAAGTAGTTGGAATCTTAGTAAGTCTGTAGAACAACAAGTTAGAGCACAGGTTAAAAAGTATAACACTTGGCTACCACAAGAAGGTAAAGATGGTACTAAGGAACGTCTTAACTATAGAATTGAAACTGCATTAAATGATATAGTTGAGAAGAAAACATCTTGGCATGAAAGCGTAACCTGGAATGATACTAGAATAAAAGCTAATCAAGATGCTGCTAGGTACTATCGTACTGCTAGAGAGTCTGGTATGTCTCATGAAAAATCATATGAATATGCTAGAGATATGATTGCTAAAGATATAGCATCAGGTGGTAAAACTGGTTATTATAAAAAAGTATCTAAAAACGGTAGGCACGAATTTGCTGGTGCTCTTGCTAAGAAACAAGATGTAATCGAAGTTAACCGTGAGCAGATTTTTAATGAATTAAGTAATAATCCTGATATCATCTTCAGTAAAAAATATATAGATAATACTGAGCTTAGAACTTTATCAGCTAAAGCTAATAGAGGTACCTGGCCTGAGATGCATCCTACAGCTATGCTCATTCAGTCTATAACTAAAGGTGAAGTACAAGCTGTTGATGTAATGCAAGCACAGTTACAGCAACTCATTAATGAAGAAACTCAAGCTGGTGGTGCTTCTACTACTAAGTTATTACCTAAAGCTTATGTTGAAAAGTATAAGAAAACTAATGAAATAATATCACCATTTGCTATGCACTTATTAGAATCATATGAACTATGTGATATTAACAAAGCTTGTATGACTCAACGTGAGGATGGTACTATTAATAAACCTGTATATACAGCACCTATATTAGAAAAAGTTAGTACTGTTAATGAGGAAGTGCAGGAAACAGGTGGTACAGAACAGCAGAAGTTTCTATTAAAATCGGTTGGTAATTTACTTAATGATAGTAACAACCCAACATTTACTAGTCCATTTGGAATGCATGAGCCATCTTTATTAAGTTCTGAAGCTTATGATTGGCTTTGGACAAAAGGACGTTATAACAGCTTAATCACTCCAGCAACTAGAGGTCAAATATAATGACAGATATACCTATTAATGCAGATGACCCTATTAATAATGATCGTTTAGATCCGTACCATCAGGCTCAGGATTCATTTGAACAGGAGACTGCTGATTTTTATAGAGCAGAAGAAGCAGAGGCTATTGAGAACCAAGAGCTTCAAAAGCAAGTTGAAGAAGAAGATAAAAGAAATAAAAAGTGGTCTTATAATATACCTGTAATAGGACAAATTAAACAAGCAGGAGATCTAGCGGCTTTAGGTGTAGGAGACTTTGCATCTGATGCTATAGGTCTTGTACCTTGGTTAAAACCAGTTGATCAATGGTGGGATACTTACTCAGTACGTTCTAGACATCCTGCACATAAGATGATTAGAGATGCATCTTCTGTTATTATACCTAGTATGGTTGGTGGTGGTTTGGTTACAGGTGGACTAAAAGGTCTTTCTTGGGCACAGAAACTACCTACTATTACTAAAACACTTGGTAATGTAGCAGCTTGGGCTGGTGTAGATACTACTGTAGCTATGATTTCATCTCATTCAAAGACCGATGATAACTTAGCAGCTACTTTAGAGAACTGGTTAGGTGTTGATATACCTTGGGCTACTAGAGCTGGTGATAGTCCTGATGTTAGATGGAAAAAGAATGTATATGAAAGTGCTGGTTTAGCAGCTGGTGTTGAATTATTAGGTGCTGCTTTCTCATTAGGTAAAAAAGCTAAGCTATTCCCAAGAGATGCAGGAGCTGCTGAGATCATTACAAAACGAGATGAACAGCTTTCCCTATTCGATGACCCTGTAACAGCTGCTGTAGAGTCTCGTAGACAGGCTAGAAAGGCCGCACAAACAGATGAGATGATAGATTCTTTAACTGCTGATCCTGATGGGTTAGAATATAATGCATTTGTCAATGATCTAGGAGAAGATGCTGCAGGTAAAGCAGTAACAGATTTAGAAGCTGATCCCTTATTAGCTAAAGTACATCAAGCACAGATACAGAATAATATAGGAACTAGTAATGGGAGAATGGCTCCTGTTGCTGATGAGCGCTTCCAGAAGAAGCTTATGACTGCTTTGAATAGCAATGAAAGAGCTAAACAATTAGATCAATTATTTGATGCCCTATCTCCTAACATCGATGCTGTTGTTAGTGATGGTGTAAAAGATGTTAAGATCACAGCTGAACAGATGAACAGGTCTGTAGATAACTTAACTCAAGCTATTTATGGTAGAGACTTAAGCTTTAAGGAATTTGAGTTCATCGTAGATGATATGAAGACCACAGTCTTTAATTCTAATGCAATTCTAGATGAAGAGCAGTGGACTATTGCCTCCAAAGCATTTAAAAATGCATACGATAGACTCTTTGATCCTAATCAAATGAGAGCATCTGCTATGCTGACACAGAATGCTGCTGATACTGTAGCTGATACAGCGGCTGGTGCTATTATGCTAGGTGATACAGTAGATACTTCCAGACAATGGGAGATCATGTTTAAAAAACTGAATCTCTTAGGAACTGAAGTTAAAGCTAATGAGTACATTCTAAGCAAAGCTAAGGAGTATAGAAAGTTAAAAGCTAGTGGTGATGTACCTAGTCTTATTCAGTGGATGAATAGACAGGGTGATGAATTTGATGTATATTTAAAAGGTGTTAAAGAGAGTAATGGTAAATTAGAAAAAGAACTAGCTCGTATAGCTAAAGAGAATCCAGCATACCTTAAACCATTTAAAGAAGTCTATGATGCTACAAATGGTAAAGTAGATGATCTTGATAAGATGCATAAGTATGTTGAAAATCATATTGGTTTCATTAAGAAAGCCTTTATTGATGGTAACCCTGAAGTACCTAGTGCAATTGTTAAAGGGTTACAAGGAGTTAGAATTAATAGCTTACTAAGTGGTTTATCTGCAGGAAGTGCTGCTATTGGTAACTCAGTATTAACAGCTGTTAAACCAGTTGCTGTATTAGCAGGTGCTAAACTATCTGGTGAAACTAAAGTATATCAACGTGCTCTTTGGGTATATGGTGGTATTGATGAGAATATCAGACGTGCTTTCAAGGTGATGCAATCTGAATGGCAGTTAGCTAAGAGAAATCCTGAAGCTGCTATGATGCGAGGTCGTGCAGACTTAGCTAAATCTCAGATAGATAGAATGGAGTACATGGATTCAGTAGCTGAAGCTTGGAAACAAGAAGGAGAGAATGGTAAATATGCTATGTGGCAGATTGCAAAAGGTTTAACTTGGTGGAACAAACAGTTCTTTGTTAAGTATGGTACCAATGCTTTATATGCTATCGATGGATTTACCAATTCCTTTATGGCTAGTGGTATAGCTAGAGCCAGAGCATACGATGATCTATATACTAAAACTAATGGATCTTTCTTAAGAGAAGATTTCCGGAAAGTACAACGTGATTTATATGATCTAGCATTTGATTCTAATGGTGTATTAACAGACAAAGCTGCTAAACATGCTTCTCAAGAAATAGCACTTAACTTAGATAATGCTACAGTACGCTCCTTTGAAAAGTTCTTAGATCATGTACCTGCTGCTAAAGGTTTGTTCATGTTCCCTAGAACTGGTGTCAATGCATTTGAAGTAGGCTGGTCTTTTAATCCATTAAGTAATATTGGACCTGCTATGACTAAAGCACGCAAAGTTTTAGGTGCTCAAACAGGACAACAAAAGCTTGCAGCGTTAGCAGAGCATGGTTTAGATACTATGAGAGATCCAGATCTAGCTTTTGCTACACTTAAATCTGAGTATATTGGACGTCAAATCATGGGTAGTACTGTGGTTATGGGTGTTGGTATGCTTGCTTTGAATGGTGTTATAACTGGTGCTGGTCCTCAAGATGATGCTGAGAAGCGTAGAATGATGGCTATGGGTTGGAAACCTTTCTCAATTAAAGATCCAATCACTGGTGCTTGGAGAGATTATTCAAGACTTGAACCCTTCGCTGCTTTAATGGGTCTTACAGCTGATGTTATATACCAAGCAAACCGTGTAGATCAGTCTGTTACAGAAGATATACTTAGAAAGATAGGACATGCTATTACAATGAATGTTACTAATGATACATTTATTGCTGGTTTTGAACCATTAGCTGGTTTAATTTCAAGAGATCCTAGTGCATGGACTAGATTCTGGGCTCAGCAAACTGATATGATGATTCCATATAAAGGTGTGAGAAGCGTTCTCAATAACGTAGTAGCTGGACAGCTTAGAGATGTAGATAATGACTTTGGTTCTTACCTGAAGAATGCTAATAAGTTCTTATTTGCTGGAGATGAGGATCTACCTAAGATGTTAGATATCTATACTGGTAAACCTATTAGACATTATAACCATCTGATTAATGCTACCAATGCTTTCCTACCTATGTTTAAATCAAATGGAGGTATGGAACCTTGGAGACAGTGGTTACTATCAACTGGTTGGGATGGATTACAGAAAGTAAGGAGGAATTCAGATACTGGACTACCTTTAGATGCTAAAGATAGACAGTTTATTAACAACTGGATAGCTAAGAACTCTAACTTAGATATACAAATTCAACAGTTAATGACTGAAGATGATGGGTATTGGAATAAATACTTAAAAGAATATGTCCAAAGAAGAGGTCTTCAGAAACAGGAAGACTATCCAGTTAAGAAAACCTTATTATATAATAGGTTAAATCAGATACATGATCGTGCTTTTAGAGGCGCGATGGACGCTCTCAATACACATAAGGATGAGAACTATAGTACCATAGGAAGAGAGATAAAGAATAGAAATAGAGAATTAGGACGTGGCGACTTAAAAGGCGCTTCAGAAACTCAAAAACGGATTAAAGTCTTATTAAGAAAAACCCGTAACAAATAGGCATTATGGCAACAACCTTAAATTCATACACGGGAAACGGTAACACCGTCGATTTCTCGTTCACATTTCCATATCAAAATACTACCGACATTAAAGTTAGTGTCGATGAAGTGACTCAATCACTTACAACTCATTACACATTACATAATGCAACAACAATTCGATTTGGTACAGCTCCTGCTAGTGGCAAAAAGATAAAGATTTTTAGAGATACTGCTAGTGCTGAACTTGCTGCAACCTTCTACCCAGGTTCAGCTATTCGATCTAGTGATCTCAATGACAACTATACACAAAATTTATACGTTACTCAAGAAGCGGAGAACGACGCTACTGAAGCTCTCAGTAATTCTCGTGTTCTTGAAAGTGGGAGCTATGTATCTGCTATTACAAAAGCTACAACTGCTGTAAGCACAGCTAATACTGCTTCTACGAATGCTTCAAACGCAGTTACCACAGCAAATACAGCATCTACTAATGCTTCCAATGCTGTATCAACAGCTAACACAGCTTCAACTAATGCGTCGAATGCTGTTACAACTGCTAATGCGGCAGACACAAAAGCTGATAATGCTGTAGCAACAGCTAATACAGCATCCACAAACGCAACTAATGCGACTACTACAGCAAATACAGCAGCAACAAATGCTACGAATGCTGTTAGTACAGCAAACACAGCTTCCACAAACGCCACTAACGCTGTTAGTACAGCTAACACAGCATCTACAAATGCTTCAAATGCTGTTACTACAGCTAATGCGGCGGAAACTACAGCTAACGCATCAGCAGCTACAGTTGCTAACTCTGCGATTTATCAAGTTGTAGCAAATTATGCAGCACTTCCTGCCTTAGCCTCAGTAGACAATGGTAAGTTTTACCAAGTCAATGATTCTACAGGTATAGAAGGTCAAAGTGCTGTTACTGGTGAGCCTTCAAATTACCAAGGTGATAATGAGCTTACAGTAAAACTGAAATCAAATACAACAGCTTCTCCGAAAGTCTGGGAGTGGCAAGAATACTATGCTAACGATCCTGAAACAAGGTATCGTAAAAAACTGATTGTTGAAAACAAAGTAAACATTGACGAGAACTATACAATAACAACAGATAACAATGCGTTTTCTGTAGGTACTGTTAGTGTTGCAAATGCTAAAACAATCACTGTCCCTGCAAACTCTACTTACTTTATTGGTTAATTATGGCTTACGGAAAAATTAAAGCGGATACGCTTGTATATGATAACAGTGGTTCTGATGTTGAAGTAACAATCAGTACACTAGGTAATAAAGCAGATCTAGCTAGTCCTACTTTTACAGGAACAGTTGCTCTACCTACAGTTAATGTTACAGGGGATGTCCTTGTTGACAATCAGAAGGATCTTAGATTCGGTGAAGCTGATAGTAATGGTGCTAATTATGTAGCATTTCAAGCACCAGCTTCAATAGCTTCTAATGTAACTTGGACGCTACCAGCTGCAGATGGTTCTGCTAATCAATTTCTAAAAACAGATGGGTCAGGTGCTCTTACTTGGGGTACTGATGCCACAACAGACTCTACTAAAATGCCTCTCGCAGGTGGCACGTTCACAGGCGATGTGGTTATAGATAATCAAAAAGATCTGAGATTTGAAGAAGCAACTGCTAACGGAGATCATTATATAGCTCTCCAAGCTCCAGCTTCAGTAGCATCTAGTATAACATTTACATTACCTGCAGCTGACGGTTCAGCAGGTCAACTCTTGAAAACTGATGGCAGTGGCAACCTTGGTTGGGCTAATGATACATCTCTTTCATTAGCATCTGATCAAACTTGGACTGGTAGTCAGCGTGGTGCTATTAATGCTCTTAGCTCAGGTACTACAATTACAATTGACATGAATGCTGGTAACCATCACTCAGTAACTTTAGGTCATAATACTACATTTGCTAACCCTACTAACCAGTCCGTAGGACAAGCTGGTTCAATCTTCATTACACAAGATGGAACTGGATCTAGGACTGCTGCATGGGAAGCTAACTTTAAATGGAAAGGCGGAACCGCACCTACCTTGACAACTACAGCAAATGCTGTTGATAGAGTAGATTATATTACTCTAGCATCTGGCAGTATCCATGCGGTGGCAACCCTGGATATTAAATAGCTATGACACAATTACAAGAAACTGGAATACGATTAGGTTCATCAGCTGTTTCTGATGATGAGTATATTGTAAAAAAATCTATTCGGTGTGATAAGGGTAGCGGTGGCCACTTTGAGAGAGAATGGGGAAGAAATGGTGATAACAGTTGCTGGACTTGGAGTGCTTGGATTAAACGAACAAATATAGGATTAGAATATTCTTGTATCTTTGGTGCTGAATATGGCGACAATGGTCAGAATTGGGATGGTTTATATTTTGATGGTTCTGAAAGACTTGAATGGCGAAGAAGATGGGGTAATGGTGTTAAACATATTTTAAGAACAACACAGCAATTCAGAGACTGTTCCGGCTGGTTCCACGTATGTCTGGTAATGGAAGCTCATGCAGAAGAGAATGAGACTCATGAAAGGATGTATATCAATGGCAAACGTATAATTGGAGCCACTGTGTCTCAAAGATCAGCTTCATCTAAGAATCAAAGTGGTAATATTAATAATTCCGGTCGCTTACATTATATAGGTTCAGGTAGTTCTCAATCTGATCCTGAAGGTAAAGCTATGAAACAAGGTGACATTAAAATTGCGGATGTCCATTTCTTAGATTCCATGGCTATTGGACCTTGTGCATTTGCAGAATATGATGCTAACGGTAACTGGGTTCCAAAAGCTTTCAAACTTCCAGCACCTAACGCTGGTCAAGTCTGGTCTAATAGTGTAACTGGTACAGCTTATAGCGCAAGTTATGATGCTGCTAAAGCCTTTAATGGATCCTTTGAAAATGTCTGTCACAGCGAAAATGGCGGTGAAATGGTATTCAGTTATGGTAACAAAGCTAATACATTAGAAATTGCGTTTGATAATGGTAGCGCTACTGATGGACCAGGTTCTGGATATTTGAAAATTAATGATATAGATGTTACACATGATTTACCATTGAACCCTTCAGGTGGTTCTAGTATAGTAGCTGATATTGATCTACAGAAATATGGTATTAGTACTATCAGTACTATCAAATGGAAACGTCATGCAGATGATGATTTCGTCAGTATAAGAAATATCAGAGTTGATGGTGTATGGCTAATTGATGGTAAGGTTGACCCAACAGAGTTTAATAACCAAAACTGGAAACAATATCCTGGTAAAGAATGGCGGGATATGATTACTGGTAATGGTTCTAGCAAAGAGAAAGCTGTTAATAAGAACTCTGATGAATACTTAGAAGGATCAGCTGATGGTTCAACGCATACATTCACACCTGATGCTACTACACCACTTGGTGGTCAACTAAGAGTACGTGGTTATTCAACCAATGCAGCTTACAATATTGTTGTTAATGGATCTGATACAGGAAAGGATCTACCAACATCATATACAGATAGAGATTGGGTAAACGTTGGTAACTATTCTAGTATAACAAGTATATCATTTACTAGTACAGGTACTGGTAAGCTTTTCTTAGGTAATATAGATTTAGATGGAGTTAGACTTTTAAGTGATACGACAGACCATAGTTATCATCTTAAAATGGAAGACGTCACTTCTGACTGGCAACCAGGGAAGGATTACTTCGGTGGTAAAATAGCAGACTATACAGGAGCCTTACCTATCTATAATACAGAAGGTGCAACTGCACTTGATACTGATTATGGTGATAAAAAAGGATCTGGTTATAGGACAGACTCTAATTCTAGCAGCTTAGTCTTTGCGTTAGTAGGTGATGCTACTGATGATAAAAGTAAGGATATAAATACCAATAGTGATGACAAAGGAGCTGCTACAGTTTCAGGAGCTGTTGTTTCTAGTAATTCTAGTAAATTCTATAATAGTTCTATTTTCTTTGATGGTTCAAATGATAATCTAAACTGGGGTCTTACTAGTTTAGGTACTGATGATATGGACTTTGGAAGTGGAGATTGGTGCCTTGAAGGCTGGGTTAATATTCTATCGATTAATGGTCATGGTCCTTTAGTTTCTAAATGGCATGGAACTACTAGTAATACTTATGACTGGAGAATTTATTGTGACGCTACTAAAATATATGCTGACTTCTGTTTTGGCGGTACAGATCATGGAGGTCTTACAGATTTAGGTAATATTGAACTTGCAGCACTTACAAATGAAAACAATGAATGGTTCCATTGGGCTATAACTAGAGATGGTAATACTTGTAGAACCTTTATCAATGGTCGTATAAGAAAAACTGTTACAGTTTCTGGTGCTCTAGATGATGATAATGGTAGTCTTACCTTTGGATTTGCTAATATAGCTACTAATAATAGGTATTTACACGGATACCAACAGGATTTCAGAGCTTACAAGGGTGCAGCCAAGTACACTCAGGACTTTGTGATACCAGTACGTAACTCATGGGTACCTAAGAATATTCATGTTACAACAGGTTCTAAAGAAGTACCTCTTTCTACAGATGATGTTAGTATAACTAGAACAGGTGGTAACCATACAAGTACAGGTACTGTTGAAGATGTATATGATGGTAATACATCTACAGGTATACGAGATTATTCAGAAGATCAAAGCGAATTACTTCAAGAACTTCACTTCCCGAATGGATTCGGTAGTGCAGCTAGTGACGGTGCATACTATCTTTACACAAACGGTTCAGATAATTGTAATGGTACTGGACGCTGTGGTTGGGCTACAACCAACAACTCATATGGTGGTAGTGGTTGGAGAAAATTTGATGACGGCACTGGTTGGCTGACCTGGTCTAACCAAGGTTATGGTGGAACACCTTGGAGTATAACTAAAAAAGGAGCTTCAAGTAACGCTTCCAGTTGGGGTAATAACACCTTTGTACGTGGCTTCCGTATGGGAACAGATGCTGCTAATGTTTGGATAATAGGGAAATACCCAATGTTTACCAAGACATTAACAGCTAGACATATGGACACATCTTCAGATAGTCCTTCAAATTACGAAGATGCTACTGGAGATACAGGTGTAGGAGGTCAGATAGTTGGTAACTACTGTCAGTTTGATCCAACAAATACTACAACTAATACTGCAATAGCAGAAGGTTGTCTACAGATCAAAGCTGAAGGATCTAACCAATGGAAGATAGCTGTAGCTAATATGGGTGTCACTAGTGGTAAATGGTACTGGGAATATGAAATTATAAAAAATGGTGATCATCAAGCTGGCTTAGTCAGTTCAGGTCATCAAGGTAATATTAATAATGTTGACAGCTTAGCTTTAGCTGATCAATCATGGGGATGGAGTTATAATGGTAACTCTGGTAAAGCAGAGCATAATAATAGTGAGGCTACTTACGGTAATACTTATACAACAGGTGATGTTATAGGTGTAGCTTTTGATGCTACTAATGGTAAACTATGGTTTGCTAAAAACAATACTTGGCAGAATAGTGGAGACCCTGCTGCTGCTGCTAACCCTGCATTTACTGGTATAACAGGAGCAACTGCATATTACCCTGCTTGGGGTGGTTATACTAACAACCATGTTATTTATAATTTCGGTGCTTCACCATTCAAGTACACAGCACCCACAGATTTTAAATGCTTATGTTCCCAAAATTTAGGCACATTAGCAATTGATCAACCTGAACTACATTTCGATGCTAAGAAGTACATAGGTACTGGAGCTTCAGGTAATGTAGTTAAAGGATTTAGTTTCCAACCTGATTTACTTATAACTAAAACACGTGCTGGTACACATCACAGTGGTGTAATAAATGCTATAAGAGGTAAGACTAAATTTACACATACAAGTGCTTTAAATGCTGAGGGTACAGATGCTGATATGTTGACTTCATTTAATGCTGATGGCTTTACATGGGGTGATGATAAAAATATAACTAATGAATCTGGTGATACCTATATAGCCTTTGCCTGGGATGGAGGTACAACACAAGGTAATACAGATGGTTCCACTGATATCTCTAGTCCACTTCAATACGCTAATTCAACAGCTGGTTTCAGTATGACTCAATATACTGGAAATAATGCTGCTAGAACAATTGGACATGGCCTTGGAGTTAAACCAGAAATGATCATAACAAAAGCTCTTTCTGGTGGATCTGATGCTAATACAGCTTGGCGAGTTTGGCATACTGGTTTATCTGGTATGAGTAAACGTTTAGAGTGGAACGATGATGGAGTCGAAGCAACAAGTGCAACCTCTTGGAATAACACTGCACCTACAGCTAGTGTATTCTCTTTAGGAGCTGACGGTAATACAAACCAAGATTCAGCTGAATATTTATGTTTATGTTGGACTAGTGTCAAAGGTTTCAGCCGCTTTGGTAAATTCGAAGGGAATGGAAATGCAGACGGTCCTGTGATTGAGCTAGGATTTAAACCCCGTATGCTTATGCTGAAAAACATAGATACAGCAGATAAATCTTGGGTAGTAGTAGATTCAGAAAGAAATTTATCTAGTCCACTAGGTGAAGCTTGGTTCCCAGACCTAGACAACACAGCTTGTAGTGATGTAACAGCCATTGACTTCTATGCTAATGGATTCAAGATTAAAGGAACTGACACTAAATTCAATTCTAACGATGCTACAATAGTATATGCAGCTTGGGCTGACAAACCTTTTAAATACTCTCGAACTGGAAATTAATTATGGGATACAAATTAAATGGGAATACAATCGTAATTGATGTTCCTTTCACAGATTCAGAAGGTACAAGTTATCCTTCTAACTGGCTGCGTAATGCGTCAGATTCTGAAAAAGCAGCGGTACCTACAGGAGGTATAACTTGGGTGCCAGATGCACCATATCAAGATGAACGCTTCTATTTTCAACCTGGTAATATAGCTAAACCTATTGCTGATCTTAAAACTGTTTGGATTAACGAACAAAAAAGACTAGCTAACGGTATTCTAGAAAGTACTGATTGGATGGTAGTAAGAGCAGCTGAGGGTGGTACAGCACTACCTTCTGCTACTAAGACTCTACGTGGTAATGTTCGTACTGTATCAAAGACAAGAGAAGATCAAATCACAGCTTGTTCTGATACAGACGCTTTATCTACTCTTATCAATACAGCAGAAGGTGAGTCAGGTGGTCTCACAGCATGGCCGACCAGTTAGGACCACCTATTCTACCCTCCTTTAAATTACCTACTCAAATCTTACCAGATGCGCCAGATTTACCGCGTCCTACATTAGACGCGCCTACTGCGGATCTACCTTCTTTTAAACCAATGTTAGTACCAGCTGGGGACTTAAGGTTCTTAGCCGGTACTAAATCGGAGAAAGAAGAAGATGATGAAGGTAAACCACAACCAAAGGAAGTGAAAAAGGTAGAGATACCTTTTACTAACTATAACATGCCAGTTCCTGAAGAGGAAATCATGATAACAGCAGCTACAACAGCTGCCATCTCAGTTGCTGCAACATTAACTGCTACAAGTCTTTTTAAACAATGTGTTAAAGTATTTAAGCCTATAATAATGCAACTGGCTAAACGAATACAAAAGAAATTTAATGGAAGTAACGGAAAAGCCGAAGAACCTTCTGGATAAATTGAAAGATGGTTTAGACGACAAAGAAGAACAGATGGCCATCCTCGCTACCTTCGTCCGCCTTGGCGTTGTAGTATGGGCAGGCTTTATAATTACTTTGAATTATGTTGAGATACCAGTGATTAAAAAAGGTAATAGCTCTGATATAACCTTTGTAGCCAGTATCTTTACTGGCACACTAGCTACTTTCGGGATTAATACATCTAATTCTAAGAAAGGCTCACAGACACCCGTAAATTGTCCTATGGTTAAAAAGAAAGACGAATGAAACTATGGCTAATACTCTTAGCACTGTTATCACCCTCGGTAGCAAGAGCAAATCAAATAACACCAGCCTTTACTCAAGGCTCAATGAACGCTACCACCAACACAACTCAAACCGTTACAGAGACAGTCAACCAGAAAGTCTATGGCGGAGAACTACAAAGCTGGTCAGGAACCGGTGTAACAGCCTCTGGCGATATACTGGACTCCAATACCACCTTTACACAAACAACAGCTGGCGAAGACTTTCAACTAGATGTCATAACCAGATCAGCGGATGCTACAACTGGTTTAGTTCTATTGGAAGATATAGACATAACAAGAACCATAAATACAACCGCTACCACTACCTCCTTATCGGTCTTCTCACAGTAGGTTGTACTCCAGCTTATGCTGACGATGATACCTATAATACAGCGGCTCCAGAGTCCACTGCCACAGGCAATGTTACAAATCAAGCTGTGCAGTTTCAGAATAATGGAGCCCCAAGTCGACAGCAGTATGCTAGAGGCGTGAGCTGTAATGGTTCTACCATGACGTTCTCGCCTTTTTGGCTAGCTAGTGAGAATAAACCATACGATCCTGAGAGCTATTCAAGAGGCTGGAACTACGGTGCTCAGTTAAACTTTATGGTTCCTTTGGATGGAGAGACTGTCGAACGATGTAAATCTATCGCTAGACGAGTCGAACAAAAGATGCGCGTGGACTATGAATTAGTTCGTGCATTGAAATGCGCCGAACTTATGCAGAAGGGTTTTACTCTTAGGCCAGGTTCCCGCGTCGAACATATGTGCAACGATGTTGTACCTATTGTTTCAGTATTAAAAAACACACAACCCACTATTAAAAATGACAACGCTACTAATTAAGCCCATTCTATTCACCTTTTTAAGTTCTGCTTCAGTTAAAACTTTAGTAATTGATCTTTTAGAGGCTTACGCTAAGTCTACCGACAACACCATCGATGATGCTGCAGTAGCTTTGGTAAGAAAAAATCTATTCCCTGGAGAGAATGGCTAAGAAAGCTACTGAAGAGAACTTCAATGAGCTTCATAACCTCGTCACTAAAGAATTCCTTAAGCGAATCAAGAGTGGCGAGGCTTCTGCCCATGAACTTAAAGCAGCTTGTGACTGGCTGAAGACAAATGATGTCACTGGTGTTGCTACAGATGGCAGCGCCTTAGATAAATTAAACAAAATTATGCCTAAAGTAAATCCTGAACTAGTTCAAACGAGGCTCTATGGCAAGCAAAAGTACTAATTATTACAGATCTAACTCTGACGCATTGAAAGTTAAACAAGCTTATCAACGCGCATATAATAAAAAACCATCCCAAGTAGCTAAGAGGACTGCACTCAATGCCGAAAACAGAAGGAGAGGAACGTATGGGAATGGTGATAAGCTGGATGTCTCGCATAAACAAGGCGGAGGTACCAAACTCGAAGGACAAAGCAGAAACCGAGCAAGAAACAGAGGTAAAGCGTAATGAGCTGGCAAAGTGAATTGTGGCTTAAAAGCCGACAATTGCAAAATGTAGCAGGTAAGGTAAATTTACCTAAAGTGAACCTGCCAAATATACCCAATCAAATGTGG
>VTLG01008149.1_pt1 | contig 16426 bp, 19 predicted proteins | sample 4694571 | NCBI WGS metagenome assembly VTLG01 (sample SAMN12604809, study PRJNA352737) | marine metagenome | biome: ENVO:00000447; feature: ENVO:00000209|ENVO:00000569|ENVO:01000036; material: ENVO:00002151; isolation source: viral sequences binned using virsorter ...
TAAAACTATTAATGTATCTGCTTTAGCTATTACTAAGGCTAATAAAGCAGAACTTGCTAAAGTTGAGGAATTTTATGATGACCGTTATGGAAGAATAGGTAGAGGTGGCCAAGGATACGAAACAGGTGGTAGTGGTGCGAGTGCGGGTCGTGCTGCAGGTAGTCAAGTTGGACTTAGTAGACAAATGAGTGGTAGTAGCCAACGTAGATTAGGAGGGTATTAAAAAATTAATAACTAAGGGTTGGCAAAAGCCGACCCTTTTTTTTATTCGCTAATTCCTGTTGAACCACCTAAATCGAGGTCTAATTGTACACCAGACTCACTTAAAGTTTCTTGTTCCATCTTAATTTGATCTATATTATCTTCAAAATCTTTACCTAACATTGATACGATTTCACCTTTTGTATAATAACCCGCAGCTTCACCCATTCTATAAGCCTCTATTTCTTTTTTAGGGTCAACCCAACTCCACCCTCTAGCTTGCCATCTAGGGTTTGAATATCTTACAGGGTTTAATTCATAATCAGGTAAATTAATTGAACCTGATAAAACAGCAGCATCTAAAAACTCTTCAAATACTCTTTGATGTAAGTTTTCAATAATAAAAGTTTGAAGCATTTTCCAATGCTCTCTATCCTCTAACAAACTTAAACGTGAGCTTGAATAATTTGTTTCCGAGAAATCTCTAGATATTGTTTCGTAACTACACCCTAAACCAGAAGCAAAACGTCTTATTTTTGCTCTTACATACATCTCATATTGTGAATCAGGCGAACTAAGATTTGGTACTGTTATTTCCTCTCCGGGATTTAGGTATTTAAAAACACCTGCTTCCCAATCTGTAAGTCTTTGTTCTTCTTGTACATCATCTGCTTCTAGCTCACCTTCGGTTGAACTAATAAAACCCATTAAACTCGCACCCGCACGAGCTCGTATTACCGCAGCACTTTCATAGCCCGACATTTGGTGCATATCGTCCATGACACAACTAAGCCAAGGAACACCCCTATTTTGTCCGGGTCTTTCTTGTATGTACAAATGAATAATATCGTTAGCATTAATTATTGTATGTTTTTCATTTTCATAATTATTCTCAAACCAATTATCTCCGGGATGTTTATTTAAAAAAGCATATCTTTGTGGCCTACCAAATTTATCAACTTCAATACCCATTCTCCACTCATTACCTTTTCTTGCGGGTTTACCTGAGTATTCATCATCTAATAAATCGGACTCTATTATTTCTAAAGCAAGTGGAACTCTACTTTTACCAAATTTTCTTCTAACAATTCTTAAAAATACCTCTCCACTTTCTACTAATGCACCTACCGCTAAGTTCTCAAGCATAAAAAAACTTTTTTGTCCTGATACGTCACAGTTATCTCTTTTACACCAATTCTTCCACTCACTCTCGATCATCATACTTAATTTTTTATCTTTTTTCTTACCTCTTATAGCGGGAACCATACATTGTAATTTTACACCTTGTCCAATTACATTTATTTGTGTTGTTCTCTTAGCTTGCTTTGCATAAGGGTTATCTCGCATTAATTGGCGACTTCTATCCCTTAATTTGCGTAAACTTACCTTAATTTCTGCATCTGCAGAAGTATTACTAGACACCCACCCATCAGTAAGACGTGAAATCGCAGCACCTGCGTATCTGCGTCTTTGTATTTTTTTAACTTCGGGTTCTCTATTAAATAATCTTGTAATTGGTGTATGCCAAGCCATAATTAACCTCTTGTACGAATATATAAATTATGAGGATTCCCCATATTATTAGCAATCATTTGTGCTTTTTCTTCTTTTACTAAGTCTCTCTTATATTTATCTCTTAACATTATTAACTCTGATAACTCAAACTTTTTAAGTTGTCTATTACCTATTTTGTATTCTTGTACTGCCTGTCCATTTGCTATAGCTCTAATTGTTGCTTCTATTGCATCAAAATCTTTTCTTAATTGTGTTCTGCCGTCAAACGCTGCGGGATTAGTACCAGAATATAAAGTACTAGCAATAACTTCTATAGTGCCTTGAGCTATAGTTTGTCTCTCAGCACCTGACTTATTAGCCATAGCTTGGTAATACCAAACACCCGCACTAAATGTTTCCGTTACATTTGAAGCAATAGTAAATTTAAATCCATCTTCATGGGCTGTGCTATTTACAGTTGCTGCAAATTGTTGCTTATTAGTTCTTAAATAATAAACAACAGACCAATCAGGGCTTGATATAGCGTTGCCAAATACATCTTGTGTTGCGTTGAGAGTCCATTGTATGTAATCCCCCGCAATAATTTTTTTTGGAATAGTCACAGTTTTACCATGATGAAACAAATTTAGGCTTTTGAGCCTTCTTTCTTGATCTTAGCTCACTAATATAGTCTTTATCACCCTTATTTTCAATTAATTTACCCTTAATTCTTCCTCTATCTTCATAAACATCCCAAATTGTCCTTCTATCTCGTTTCTGATATAACCGTTGTAAAGCTGCATAAGCATAAACTGTAGTATCTAAGGCTTCATTTCTAGCTGATGATTTTTTAACCCATTCTCTAACTGGAAACCCTTTTACATATCTAATAATTTGTTTCTCTGCTGTTAGTTGTTTAAAGTATTCTTCGTCTGCCTTAATATTAAAATGTAAATAACCTGCACCACTTTCTACATGACGTAACCTAGAAAATATTGTGGTTTTTATTGTATCTGTACCAACTGTAAATAATTCAGCACCTTGTTTAATTGTTCTTCCTTTCCAATTTAAATCAAGTTTTTTACCTTTACTAATAGGTATTTGATTTTTTTGCGAAGAACCTTTTATAGCTATAACTCCATATTTACGTCTATCTCTTGTGTAAGCATAAACTTCAGATGTGTAATGACCACCACTATCAATAGCAATTACATCAGGCTTTATTGTATTACCTAATTCATGTCTAAATGGTCTTAATATTAGTTGGTCTAATTGTTTCCATAACTCACTACTTCCGGGATCTCCATATATTTCCTGATGGTCTATTAACCACCCCTCTTCACCTCTACCCCACCCCCAAACAGATAAAGCAAGTCTATTGTCCTGTACGTCAACACCCGCAGTAACAACAACAGCTTTTTCTGGTATCATATTGGACTCATAAGACTCAACACGTTCCATTAATACATCTGCACCTACTTTTGCTGCATAATTTTCTTCGAATGTCTCGCCTAGAACAGTATTGACAAAAGTTTTTAATCTTTGTGGGTCTGCTTTTGCTTTAAGGAAATCATCTACAATTTCTTCCCACCCTTTCCAACCTAAAGGTGAATATAAACCATTTAAATGAAATCCCGCAGTTTTACCATCACTAGGAGCAGTTGCCCTCCATTCACCACGTTCTAAAAAATAATGTTTGTCTTTTTCAACAAATTTTTTACCACAACTTTCGCATTCATATTTAACTGTTTTTGGGTCATTATTTTCCCATTTAATTTGACTCCATTTTAAATATTGCATGTGTCCACAATGTACACAAGGGATATAATATCTACGCTGATCACTTTCTAAATATTCTTGCTCAATTCTACTAAAGTCTTTAATAGTAGGTGTTGAAGTCATTAAAATTTTACGTCTACTAAATGTCATTGTTCTTTTTTCAGCCAAGCTAACAGCGTCACCTTCATTGTCCAGATCAGGTGGAAACGCATCTATCTCGTCCATAAAAATATATCTACAAGGCATTGACCTTAAACCTACAGCACTATTTGCTCCTGTAAGTACCATAATTCCTCCCGGAAAATCTTTTGAAAACATAGTATTGCCACTATCTCTACTTCTTGATGGTGCAACTAAATTACTTAAAATAGGGGTGTCATTTATTAAACCCTCTAACCTTTGACGACTTAATCTTTTTGCCATCTCTAATGTTGGCTGAATGACAAGCATACTAGCGGGTGAGTGAGATATTACATAACCAAGCCAATTAGAACCCGCCTCAGTTTTACCAAGTTGTGAACCAAATTGTAAAACAACCCTCTGTATAGGGTTGTCTGTAGATAAGCAATCCATAGGTTCTACTAAATAAGGTGTCCTTTTATTTTTCCAAGCACCCGCTTCACTACTTGATTTACTACTTAAAACCCTATGTTTTTCTGCCCACTCGGCAACATTTAAAGGTTTCTCAAACTGTAAGCAATCAATACAATCTTTTATTAATGTTTTAACTAATGTCAATTGTTTTTAACCCCTCCAAGCATTCTCTTATTTCTAGAGTAATAATATTATGAATTTTTGCAGGGTCAGTTTCTGCTGCAACTATAGGTGCGATTCTATCAGGTATTGTTCTTAAATTGTCTCTTACTTGTAGATGTAACTTTGATAATTTAAGTTTTAACTCGTCAAAAGGTACTAATTTTTTTGATTTTTCTTCAAATTCAAGTTTTTGTAACCTTGCAGCATACATTTCTTTTATTGCCCTATTTGCTGCTAATGATGGCATAGGTGTTTTTTGTGTTTTATCAATATATTCTTCGGTTTTAATTTTTGATGGACTTAATTTTTGATTGTTACGACCTAAAGCTGCGTCTAATTCTTGGTCTGCTTTTATTGGGTCAATAATCCATTTTCTACCAACTTGTTTAGCACTTGGTATCATTCCTTGCTGTAAATATTTAGTAACCATCGCACCACTTACACTTCTATGGATTGCGTATGCTTTAGCGTCCATATATTAATTATCTAACCCCCATATATTTATGAGTTTGTATACTTACCCTCCAATTATTGTCTTTTGCAGATTTAACGCATAAATCAGTATTTTCTTGTTTTTGGCTTATAGGTTGCAACCAAACCTGACATTTTGAACTTGAATTTTTAAGTAATTTTTGTAGGTTTTTAACGTCTTTAAGGCCATTTATCGGCATTTTAAGCTCATTTGCTCGTAAAATAGCTGAATTAAGGACATTTAAACCCCCAATCATATCAATTTTAGGACTAACAGTTACCCAAGTCTTATGATATACATTAATTGTTTGTGTACCACTTGTTTCGACTTGTACTGTACCTAGTCTTGCTAATAACCTAGTTAATTTAAAAATATCTTGAGTACAAGGCTCACCACCTGTAATAACAAAATGTCTAGGTTTTAAATTTTCTACAATTTGTACTAATTTTTCTTCTTCAATCTCAGCCCATTTTGGACTATCTTTTTCTTTTGTTAACATCTCAAGAATTGGAATCCTTGACTTTTCGTTACCACTACTCCAAGTATGTTTTGTATCGCACCACTCACAACCAACTGGACAACCCTGTAATCTTATAAATGTTGCGGGTGTACCTGTATAATTTGCTTCACCTTGTATAGTGTCAAAAATTTCATTAATTTTTAGCATAGTACTCCTCTTTGTCAGTTTTTGCGTTACTTGGATTCTCCCAAGCAAAAATTATCCACTCGTCATTTTTCATGGTTAAAAACGATTCAAACCATGTAGGGTCTTTTTTTGATATTAAGACAAAATAAGAGCAATTTTTGTAATTTTTGTATTTTTCTAATGTTTTACCAGAATCGTATATATCATCAACAATTAAACAATCGTCTTGAGGTAGGTCTAATAAAGGTATATTTAAATGATGGCTTAATGCAACAGCTAAACATAAACCTCCTCTTGGTATTCCATAAACACCTACAAATTTTTTATCTTTATAAGTAGTAACAGCTAAATTAACTGCACTATCTAATGATTTCCAACTAAAATTTATCATAATTAATTTAAGTTTTTAAATACCTCTGCATACTTTTCATTAAGATCAAAATAGTTAAAATTAATTACCACTCTTGATTTAGCATCTGTACAAGTAGTTCCAGTATGTTTCATTGTTGATGGGAATGTAACAAAACGATTTTGTACACTTTCAACTATAGTTCCATCTTCAAATTCTGTATAACCATTACATGAATTAGCGTAGTATATACCAGTTGTACAAGGGTATAAAACATCTGTATGTAAACCATGCTTAATTATTCTATCCCTTCTGGGTAAAAGATTTGCTTTTATTCTAATTAGAGAAACTATCCTTAAAATGGCTTTATCTAATATGGGAGTAACCAAATTAAACCCATCTACAGAATTTGGTTTCATATTATCGTAAATTACATTGCAGAATTGATAATCATCTAATTCATTACAAGAACTATCTTCTGATCTAACAACTTTTGTACCATAATGCCAAGGAAAAACATCAGAAATTAAAATATTTAAAAGTAAATTAGATTCTTTCTTATGTAACAAATTATCAAATACTTTAATCATGGTAAATAAATAGCGGAATTTGCTCCATGCTCTTTTACTTCTATTTTTGTTATTTCACAGCGATTTTTAAATTTACTATTTATTAACCAATCTTTTGTAATTTTATAAATTTTATAAGCAAACATTTCACAACCAACACCCTCTTCTAAAATTATTAATTGTAATAACCCTAATTTTTCACCAGTAACAAACCAATCAATATTAGGGTCTTTTATATCAACTAATGTTTTATGGTCAAATGTTTTTCTAAATTCTTTTTCTAATTCTTTTAACCCACCAAAATCTACAACCCAATTTCTTTCATCTAATTCGTTTGCTTTAAACTCAATACTTATTTCTAAGCTATAGCCATGTAAATATTTACAATGGGAATTAGCTTTAAATTGTCTAAAGCAACAACTAAAACCTTTTGATGCTGTATAAGTTTTTGTTGATTTAAATGTACTCATTGATAACCTTGTCCTTTAAATATATCCATTAACTCACTTCTAGCTTCGGATTTTTCTCTAAAAATACCTCTCATAACACTAGTTACCATTTCAGTATCATTGTCCTTAACACCCCGCCAAGTCATACATTGATGTTTAGCTTTAATAATTACCGCTAAACCTTTTGGCTTAATTAATTTTTCAATAGTATCTGCTAATTGTATTGCTGCCTCCTCTTGTATTTGTGGTCGAGACATAACCCAATCTACAATCCTATTAAATTTACTTAAACCAATAACTCGATCACTAGGTATTACACCAATCCAACATTTACCGATAATTGGTACTAAATGGTGAGAGCAAGCTGACCTTACACTAATTGCACCAACAGTATAAATTTGATCTAAATTTTTATAGTTAGGAAAATCAGTAACTTTAGGTTGTTTGTGATACCTACCTTTAAAAACCTCATTTAAATACATCTTTGCTACTCGATTAGCAGTTTCAATTGTATTGTGGTCATGCCGTCTATCAATTATTAAAACATCTAATACTTCCTCTAGTTTGTTTTTTAACTCGACTTGTAAATCTGCTAACTCCTCTTCAGATATATAATCTGAAATATTGTCGTTAGCAAAATAAGATACCCCCTCTTGGTTTAACCTATCTTTAATAATTTTTGAAATACTAGTCATAATTACTCCATGTAAACAGTGGGGTCATCACCTCCACTATCTCTAAATGCCTCTTTTCTTTCTACACAAGCTCCACACTTTCCGCAGTGTTTATCTAATCCTTTGTAACAAGTCCAAGTATGTTTAAATGGCACTCCAAGTTCTTTACCTTTTTTTGCTATCCAAGTTTTGTCTTTGTTTATAAATGGTGCAATAAGTTGTAAATTTTCTTTTCGGTGATCCATTGTACCTATCCTAAGACTTTCATTAAGGTTTTGTATAAAATAAGGTCTACAATCTGGGTATATGTGGTGATCGCCTGAGTGAACTCCGCAAGCTAAAACATCTGCGTTACTACTACAAGCTAACCCCCAAGCTATACTCAACATAATTGCATTTCTGTTTGGTACAACTGTTTGCGACATACTTGCTTCTTCATAATGTCCTTCGGGTACATCAATTGAATCAGTTAATGCCGAACCTTTTAATAATGGTCTAATACCACTAATGTCAATAATTTCATGTTTAGCTTCTAATAAGTTTGCTTGGATTACAGCACACTCAAGCTCTTTTTTATGACGTTGACCATAATCAAAACTAATTAAAGTTAAATCGTCATAAGTTTGTTTTAAATAATATGCAAGAGTTACAGAATCCATACCTCCTGACATGATTGCTACAGCTTTCATTTTTTACCTCCATAAAGATCGTTGAAGCCATCAACAAGTAAATCAACCGCCAATGGTGTAGCGGTTGCAAGAAATAATTTTGTTTTTATATTTTTTTCTATATCTACTGATAAAGCTACCCCACTTCTAGCACATAAACTTCTTGAATATGAATTACCACCATGCCACGAATCAACCTTTGACATTATATAAGGGTCTACCCCTAACCATTTAATTCGTCTAATATATTTTTTTTAGGTTTATCTTTAAACTCTTGTTTATTAATACTTACAAATTTGCCTTTACCTAAATATAAACGCAATGTACCATACCTAGCACCAGACTCCCATGTACTGCTGTCGCACATATAAGGTTTAAAATATTTTAAAAATTGTATATCAGTAAAACCTAGCCAATGAACCATTCGTTTTCCAACATGACGCATAATACCTCTTACAAAACCTTTATTTTTTTGTGTACCTACTAAACCCCCGATACCAACTACATCACTAGTTTTATAAAAATCTTCTAATACACTTAAACTCTCACCCCTTGTAAAAATAGGTATTGGATTAAAACCACGTTTAAGCATAATTTCGTAATTTTTTTGCGTACCAATAGGGTCGCCAATTTTATCTAACGTAAAATACCTCCAAGGCTTTATTTTTAAATTTTCAACAAAATTACAATAATCATCAATATGAATTTCGTTACCCGCTTTCCATGCTGTAAAAGCACCACTATCTAATAAGAATCTAAATTTACCATTTACTCTATTAAGACTTTTTATATAAGCATCAGGTGTTTTTTGAAAATAAGGGTATGCTATAAGTATGTTGAGTGAACTTTCCATTTAACTAACCTCAACCTCAATATTATTTTCCTCAACATATTTATTTATTGCGTCAACAACTTGGTCTTTATATTCTGGGTCTAACTTAACAACTATTTTACCCTGTATTCCATCTAGGTTTTCTTCGTTTCTTTCAACTGACTCAATATCACTATCCCACCCATCTTCTTGCAAGGCTTTAATTTCTTCATCTGTCCAACCCAAAATATTTAAATCAAAGTCTTGTAAATTTAATTTTATTATTTCTTGAGCTAATAGTTCTTCATTCCAAGTTGCATTTTCCGCTAATTTATTATCAACTAAAATATATGCCTTTTTTTGATTCTCTGTTAAATGGTCTAAAACTACGACAGGTACAACATCTAAAGCTAATTCTTTTGCTGCAGACAATCGACCATGACCGGCAACGATACCATCATTGCTATCAACCAAAATAGGATTTAAAAAACCAAACTCAACAATACTTGCTGCTATTTGTGCAACTTGTTCAACACTATGTTCTCTTGCGTTATTTTCATAAGGTTTTAATCTCGCTAAATCCCATAACTCAATTTTTTGAGCCATAGCAATATTATATTTATTGTTCATTGTCCTTTCCATGTCCTGATAATAGTGCGTTACAAGAAATAATGCCAGTAATTAACCTTATTTTATACCCCTTATTGAGAATACCAATTAACCATATCTGGGGTCTAACACTAACTAACGTTTGAGGTTGGCAAACACCCACATCTCAAATTACTGGAAAGTACCTTTTTTTTCTAGTTATAGCAAGGGATCTCAAGGATTTGTACATATATCAAGTAGTAGCAACAAATGTATTAATTTTCTACGACACTAGATGTAGTGTTCAACGTATTCTCATTAAGTAATTAACCGTTGAGTTAACCTTTATTAACTAAAGTAAATTCAACGTTGCATCTTCCTTGCTATCTCATAATCAAAACGTTGTTGCATAAACTTTGGAAACTCCTCTCGTACTGTTTGGCCTAATATTATTGGTAAATTTAAACGACGTTGTCTCATTGCCGGATTTGGTTGTATAACGAATACTCTACTTGTCTTACTCTCAACTGTTGATGTACGACCAATGAGTGATGTCTTGCGTTGATATATAGCCTTAACACTACTACCACGTTTAACAGGAGCAATATAATATGCACCGCCTAAGTCTCTAGCTCCACCCACAACCTCTTTATACTTACCTAATGTGATGTTTCCATACCTGTTTAATTTAACAGGGCTTTGTTTTGATGGTACAAGAACACCTTTATAACCTGCTAATTTAGATGCTGATAAATCAACACCTTTATATGTAGGAGCTCCACCCCTTATAAGTGATTGTAAGTATCGACCTGCTGCAGTACGACCACCACGACCTACTCTTCTTAAACCCACTTCCATAAATAGGTTATTAGGTTTAGCATACGTTACAAATGTGCCACCTAATGTATAAGGTGTAGGCCTATCAATAGATGCTGCTAATGCTACTTTTAATTTACTTTCGGCATATTGTCCAGTAAGGGTCATTGCTTTTGATACAGCAAACATTATATTTTTTTCGTCCAAAGCCGTAAGGCCTTCAAGTGCCTTATTAATATCGTTTGTTACATCAAAGCCTGCCATAAATAAAAAGAAAAGGTCATTTGGGCTGTGTGTAAATGACCCTGCTTTGCACCTCAATTATATCAATAATTTATGGTGTAACCAATGTAACCAGTTGTAACCGTATCGGTTACATCTAAAACCCATTCCAATAACTACAATAATTTGTATTTGTAACCATGTAACCATTTTTTTATAAATATAGATATATATAAGGGGGTTTATATAAAATTATTATTTTTAATTATTTTATTTATATATATGTATATATTTTTTTTCGGTTACACGTTACAAAAACTTAAAACCTTAGTATTTACAAGGGGTTACAGTGTAACCTAAGCGGTTACAGTGGTTACATTAAGCAACTTCCTCTATATCTAAGGCTATAACAGGGATTTTAACTGCCTTTGCTACCGAACCTTGACCTTTAAAACGTGTAGCGGGTGCTTTTTCTGCATTTGGGAGTCTTGTTAATACTTGACTCCAAGAATGTTGCCAACTTGTGCCATTTAATATTTCTCTTAAGGCTTCACTTGTATTACTTACCATTAAAGAATCATTATTTACTTTTAAACCATGCCTACCAAGTGTGTCTTTTGCTTGTTCGCTTTCTACAAATGTATGATATTTGCCACCTGCGATTTCAACTAACTCGCCAAGTAAAATTTCAGTTTTATCAATTTTAACTGAGTGTTGCAATATAGTTTGTAAACAACGTCTTTCATCAGGTAATTCAGTAGATTCGCTATAACTTTCCCAACTAACAGAGTCAATCATATTTTGTGCTGTACTTAAACTAACTAAATCATTAGACATTAATGAATACGCACCTGCCAATAACGCACCATATTGATCACCAAGTCGTTGACTATCAAATTTTTCACCTGCTAAACGGCTAAATACTTTTATATTTTTTTTAATTGTATTTATTAAAGAAAATGTCCTTGCTATTAATTTTTTAGCAGTTTGATCATTTATTTTATTATCCAAATCTTTTTCTAATTGTTCCCAATGAAATGCACGTTCATGTTTATTAAATTTGCTTGTACTTTTTAGTGTTAATTGTGCAAACCTAGTTCTATCCGCACCCTGTTTTAAAGCGGTTGAAATAGAACTTAAAAAAAACATACTACGCAAATGAAAACGTATTACCTCACCATTTGGCGACCCTTTTATCATTTGTGCGTTTGTTTCACTACTAGCAACCCTTGCCAATGCCAAAATTGATTGCATACGTTGTTGATCTGATTTTTCATTACTTTCAGCTTCGTCAAAAATAATAGGTAAAGCATCAGATTTTAAAGTTTGTCTTAAACCCGCTTCAGTTGTATTACCACTTACATGAACACCCATATCAGCAAGTAAAGGGGATACAAATCTATCAAGTATTGCTGATTTACCTGTACCTGCACCACCTGTTAGCCAAATATGTGGCCTCCAATCTAAAGCACCGCAAACAGGAGCTAAAGCAACCCACCCCGCCAACAACATTCCCGATGCTTGTACATCCCATTGAAATCTCTGTGCTAATTCTAATATTTCTAGAGCAGCTTCATTACTTAATGGTGATTCGTTACCGCAACCATATAAGTTAGCTGATCGTTGATATATATAATCGGTTTTAAATGGTAATTTTTTTAAAATTGATAACCTTTCACCATTACAAATAATCTCTTCACCTAAATGTAAAAGTGTATGTTTTTTATCAATATAAGCTCCCCTACCCCTTATTTTGTTTGGACTATATACACCAACATTTGCAGACGCTTCAAATAAATTAGATGCTGCTTGTGTCCAGTTTGCACCACTTTTAGCAGGGTAAAGTGTTTCCCAATAACTAAGGGGAGCTATAGATACTAAATTTGTTGAAGTATGTCCAGACCTAGATAACTTTGTAACTTGGCCTGTAGCTCTAGGTTGATAAAAATAAGTCTCCCCATCAAAACCTAAACATTGAAAATATTTATCAACTTCGGTTTCTGTTTTAACTTGGGGTATTAACTCTTCTACTTGTTCTTTTTTATTTACATAGAAGTAACGTTGTTTTACAAATTGTATAGCTTCTTTTGTTGTCCATGTAGCGTCAGCCAAATCCCACCCCTGTTTAACATCATCAGGTGGATTTACTTGTTTTATTGTTTCAACACCAATAGAAAAAAGTAATTGTGCTAAACGTTCCATAGCGTCAAAACCAACTTGGTCATTATCCGGGAATAAAACAATTTTTCTACCTTTTAATGGTGTCCAATCAGTTTTATTAATAGCTTTACAACCACTTGCCCAAGTTGTTGCAATTGACATAGGAAATAATTTTTGTGCAGCGTCACAAGCCTTTTCGCCCTCAACAACTAATACAGTTTTTAATTTATTATTTAAAATATTTTGTAAATTTAATAATGGTCTTGGTGCTGCGGGTGCTTTGTATTCCCATTTTTTACCATTAAACGACAATGGTCTTATTTTTTTATTAGGAAACCTAGCAACAATAAATTTATCACTGTAATACCAAAAATTTTCTGCACCCTTTAATGGAGGTTGTGGTATTGGTTTATCTACACCTAAATATTTTTCTACTTGACTCACAGCTTCTTTAAAATCCCAATTGCGTATTCTCATTAAAAGTGATAGACCATTACCACCGCCACCTGTACCAGATTTTCCACCGCATTTGTTACAAAACCAAGTACCCTGATTTTTTGTATTATCAAACCTATAGCGGTCTTTACCACCACAACAAGGACAGGGCTGATGCTCGTTTGTTAATTGTTTAGACGTTAACCCACCTAAACCCATCAATATATCTTCCCACCGACCTTCGGCTATGTCATAAATACTTTCCATTCAAACTTTTGGGGGTGTTTAATTACAGTAACGCAAAAGTTACAATAGACAAGGAAATTACACTATATGTAGAATTTTTTTCGCATCTGTAACGTCTTTTGCTACACCTGCAAAACCACCTGATTTAGTGATTATATCAATAAACTTCCTTTGGTCTACAGTGGTTTTACCCTTGTCCTTAACTTCAATAGCTGAAAATACTGCTATTTTGCTACCTACCATATCTGGGGTGATTGTTATGGTCTTGAAACCAATTAAATCACTTGAGCCTTTACATAAACCAAATTTAACAAGCCTACCTGATTGATCTAATAAAGCACCTGTATTATTGCGAAATAATCTTACATTGCCAGAACCAACAGCCAATCTTATTTTATTTTGTACATAAGCCTCGTTACTCATAAACCAAATAGGTTTGAGTTGATGCTATATCAAATTTACACTTTAGTCCATTATTTAATAAAATCTTTTATTCTGGCGGTTAGTCCAACGGTAATAAGCCCACCCCTGTTTATAGCCACGCTTTGCTGCTAAGGCTTGGAAATCTTCTAAACTTTTACAATCTATTATTTCACTTTTAATTGATGGCCTAACATAGTTTTCGTTAACTAATAATCTTTCATAACCTTGTTTGTTTTTAATACCATAATAAATCCCACTCTTCTCTCTACTTACCCTAGTTATTCTATAACCTTTAACCCACTTAACACCCTCCAAATGTTCAACATAATCCCCTACCTTTAAAGTTCTCTCAACTAAATCACCTTGTATTCTTGTTAAACCTTTTCTTTGTTTAACTTTAAATACATGACCGCAATCAGTACATTCTTTTGCACTTATAGGGTTAACAGCAAAGCAAACGTCACAAACTTTTAAAGGGGGTGCTTTTACTTTGTCTCTTACTTTTTTACCTTCAAGTGACCACTCTCTGGGTTGATTAGGTAAGCCGTGAGTAATACTATTGCCAACGTGGTCATTTATTATTGCATACTGTTTACCCTTAGCAGGTCTTAAACATCTACCCACCTGTTGTAAATAAAGACTTAATGATTGTGTAGGCCTTAAAAGTATTGCACCCCCCACTGTTGGCACGTCAGTACCCTCACTAATTATTTGGCAACTGGTTACAACTTTAATTTCACCTGTACCTAGTTTTTTAATAATATCTTTTCTGTCTTTACAGTTATCACCAGTTAAAGGTTGACTAGTAATACCTGCGTCATTAAATGCTTTAGACACTGCCTTTGCGTGTTCAATGGTACAACAAAAAGCAATAGCGGTAGATGGGTATATATGTTTTTTATAATGAGTAACGGCATCACCCATTATGCCACCTTGTTTCATTTGCTCTTCTGCTTCTTCCATCCTGTAATCACCCCCACGCTTACCAAGTGTTGTCTTATCTAATTTGTTTGGCGGTGCAAAAACTTTTGCGGGTGCTAAATAATTATTAGCAGTTAACCAAGCGGTATCCTGTCCAACTATCATGTCTTGAAAATAGTTGCCTAAACCTTTACCATCAAGTCTCTCAGGTGTAGCTGTAACCCCTAAAACTTTTGCTTTTGTAAAGTGGTCAATAGTTTTTTTCCAACTACCTGCTACTGCGTGGTGAGCTTCATCTACAACTATTAATCCAAAAAAGTCAGCAGGTATTAAATGTAATCTTCTAACTAAAGTAAATACTGATGCTACTTGAACAGTTTTAGATAAATCTAATTCTTTACCTGCTGTTATTACACCGTGATCAACACCAATTTTTGTAAGACTTTCGCTGCTCTGGTCAACTAATTCTGAACGGTGAACTAATATGCAAACCCTATTACCTTTAATAGCTGCTTGCTCTGCAATATGGCTAAATATAACTGTTTTACCTCCACCTGTTGGTAATACATATAAAACAGCCCTATTACCTTGCATATAAGAAAGACGTATGTTGTTAACACCGTCTTCCTGATATTGTCTTAAATTAATTTTCATTTGTTTACCTCAGCAATAACTAATTCAAGTGCTTGTCTAAATATTTTGCTTTTATAAGAGTCGAGTGCTTGTTGTAAACAATCTTCACCGTGAAATACCTTTGAAGGTGGCATTATAAAGTGTGGTTGCTTGCTGCTATAAATATCGCAGTGTGAGTACTTACCTTGATTTAATCTTGCGTAAACACGAATAAATGTTTTTTTAATTCTAATTTGGAAGTACCTAGCTCCCTCGTTAGTAGTTTTGTTTAAAGTAATCATTTACTTAACCTCCTCTAATTCATTTATGTTTACCCATACACTTGCTTCGTTACCACATAAAGCATGAATTAAACCGTCTTCATGTGTTTCGTAAATCATTACCTTAACGCCTGTACGCTTGATAATGTGTGTTGCGTTACCTAGTTCGTTTGTCCAAGGTAGGTTTTTCCAATCTGTTAAAGTCATTTCCTTTGGGGATAGTGGAGGGTTTCTCTCCCTCCTTATTTATAGTATAACATCTATATTCTATATATGGCAACTATTTATTTCTAGAAATGTAGAAATAAACCTGTTTCTTTTTCGAATAGTTCTATAAGTTGGTCACAGTAAATATGAGTATGCTCACTTACTGGTAAGCCCCATACTCCGTTTCTTTTAACCTTAAAAAACTTAACAGTATATACATCAGGACATCTGTGATAAGTAACCTCTACTGTATTTGCTTTAGTACATAACTTAAATCTAAACCTTGCTTTAACTTGCTCTAGTGCTGGATCATTACCATAGGTAAAATCTTTTGCTCCTACCATAAAGGTTAGCTTTCTTTTTCCGCCCATTTGCTGGAAAATTGTTTCTGCTGTTTGTAGTGCTTCAGTTTTGTTCATTTGGGGTGTTTTGTATCTATATATAATATAACATCTATATTTTATATATGGCAACCCCAAAGCATAAAAAAACCCCCCAAACTTTTAAAAAGGGAGTTTTTTATAAAAGCGGGACTTAGATGCTTGCTGGTATTTCTGAGCAGAAACCCCCAATGATTACTGCTCGCAAGTGCCGAGTCTTACGAGTACAGCCGACCCGCTTTTACTTATTATAGTCAAAGATGACCT